>OHQP01000023.1_pt1 | contig 100351 bp, 79 predicted proteins | sample 1578101 | NCBI WGS metagenome assembly OHQP01 (sample SAMEA3879569, study PRJEB24766) | human gut metagenome | biome: human-associated habitat; feature: feces | place: USA | collected 1985/1987 | reverse complement strand
GACAACCCGATATGAAGAAAAGACATTCCATCCATCTGCTTCTTGCCGCAGCCGCACTGCTCCTTGCCACGGCTGCCTGCACGAAGGACGAACTGGCGGACGGCGACCGTCTGCCCGAAGGACAATACCCGCTGGAGATAGCCCGCATCACCCTCAGTGTGGAGGGCGGCGAGGCACAGCCCTGGGGCACACCGGCGACGCGCGTCAGCGAGAACGGGGACGGCACGGGCAGCGTGTGGGAGTGGGACGGCTCGGAGATGATTGGCGTGCAGCTGGGCGACAAAACTACCACCTACACCCTAAATACCGACCATACCTTGCTCGCCGACCGACAGCTCTACTGGACAAGCACGGCGCCCAACCAGCCCGTCACCGCCTGGTATCCCGCCACGGACGGCACCCTCGACCTCCGCGACCAAGACACCAACGGCCTTGCCTACCTGCTGCACGGCACGGGAACGGGCGACTACCTGACCCCGGTCACGCTGACCTTCACCCACTCGTTGGCAAAGGTGCGCGTCACGCCCACCGGCGATGCGCTCGGCGAAGTGCAGAGCCTCCAGCTCTATACCTACACACAGTGTACTTATGAAAAGGGTACGGTAGTGCAAGGCTCGCAAGAGGGCTGGATAGAGATGAAGAAGTGCGAATACACCGAAAACGGCAACGCCTTCACCTGCTGGGAGGCGAACGTGGTGCCCGGCTACACGATAACCAAGCTGATGGCGAACAACGACAACAAGGAACGCGACCTCTCTGCTGCCATCACCCCCGTGGCAGGCAAGTTCTACAACATCACGCTGGATAAGGACAAGGGATATAACCTGTCTGCTGACGGCAGGACTTACGAGGTTTACAACGCCGACGGTCTGCTGGCATGGAACAAAGCCGTACAGGGCAACCTCTCGCTGAACTGCACCCTGACCGACGACATCAACCTTACTGGCAAAGAGTGGACGCCGATAGGAGACTACGAGAACCGATACACCGGCACCTTCGACGGCGGCAACCATACCATCACGGGGCTGACCGTTACGACGAGTGACCAATATGCGGGCCTGTTCGGCTGCATCGGCTCCGGCGGCACGGTGAAGGACGTGACGCTGGAGGGCGTGCAGATAACAACCACTCGCAACGTGGGCGATGTCGGCGGCGTGGCGGGATATAGCTATGGCAACATTGAAAACTGCTCGGTGTCGGGCAGCGTCAGCGGCAGCGGCATGAACGGCTTTGCTGGCGGTGTAGTAGGCTACCAATCGGGCGGTTTCCTTACCGGATGCAGCTCCTCGGCCACAGTGAATGCCGGGAATATAGCCGGTGGCGTGGCAGGTCTGGCGGATGGAGGTGCCACCCTGACCGCCTGCTATGCCACGGGCAACGTGACCATTGAAAGTATCAACTCAGGCGGCAACTTTGCCGGCGGCGTGGTGGGAGACAACACCAACAGAAGCACTGTCATTGCCTGCTATGCTTGGGGCAGCGTGACCGGTAGCGGAAGCGGCACCATCTATGTAGGCGGCGTAACGGGAACCAATGATCTTGGCACCCTGACCGCCTGCTATCACGCTACGGGCGATGTCACTGGAGCCTCAAGAAGCACAGGCGGTGTGGTGGGACGGAATTATAAGGACAACTATGGTTCCAGCATCGTCACCGCCTGCTACTGGAACGGTACAGTGACCGGTGACAATGGCATTGGCAATGATATGGTCGGCAACGGCAAAGCCACGAAGGTGGAGGGCACGACGACATGGGAAACTGCCATGAGCGCCATGAACTCAGCATTAGAGAGCAACGGCAGCGAGTGGCGGTACGAACTCACCGGAGTATTGCCTACCTTGAAGAAACAGTGAACCGTCGGGCGGGAAAAGTTCCGCCCGAAACGGAATATAACCGAAGTATAACCCCAAAAGAAAAGAACTCCCATTCCGGGCGGGAGCATTTGTGCCCGGTAACATCATACAGACACCGCAGCCCGCTACCGCAAGGTCAGTGGGCTGCATTTCTTACACCTGCGCGCCCCAATAGCGGCAGTTGCTTTTTTCTGAAAAAACGATTACTTTTAGGTCGTAAAAGAGCACAAGGCAAGCAAGATGTAATTCGATGCGATTGTGAAGACGCCTAATCGGTGGACAACGTTTTGTAATCGCGTATCCTGCTGATAATCTTTCCGGTGTGGGCGAATGTTCATTTCCCCTACGGACAATTCCTTTTCTGAAAAAGCATCTCCGAAACGAAAAATCACGGGTGGATTCTCCGCTGCAATATTACGAGGATCTTCAGGGATTAAAAAGTGCGGTTGTCGGCCATGAGAGGCCTCCGGAGGACATCGGGAACCAACCTCCAAAAACTGCATTACCTTGCGGGCAAACGTCCAACAATCCACCCATGAAACTGCTATCGTATTTGTTCATTGATCCTGTTTTTCAGGATTGCGGGAACAGCTTCCGGCCTCTGTTCCTTCGCGATGAGATGCTTCCCTTTGTTCGTGCCGGACCTTATTCCTGAATTCACGAACTCGGGAGTTCGTGCGTGAACGCACACTTGAACAATCCTGTTAAATCGCGCCTTCCTGAAGAAACAAACTATGGAAAACACACCTGTAAGCATTGCCGTATGCAATCAAAAAGGCGGCGTCGGAAAATCGACCTTCACCGTTTTGCTTGCCAGTCATCTCCACTATACCTTGCAGCGGGACGTGCTGGTTGTCGACTGCGACTATCCCCAATGGTCGATCTACAATCAACGCACCCGCGAGTTGGAGATCCTCAATTTGAGTGATTATCACAAACTGATGGTCGCCCGTCAGTTCAAGGGAACCGATCGGAAATTCTGGCCTATCGTCAGCAGCACGCCATCCGAGGCCCTTGAGAAGACGGCGCGACAACTGCAAAGCGATTATCATCCGCAGATTATCCTCTACGATTTGCCCGGGACGGTCAATACCGAAGGGGTGTTGCAGATCCTCTCCTCGCTGGATGCCCTTTTCATCCCGATCAAGGCCGACAAGGTCGTGCTGGAGAGTTCGCTCTCCTTTGCCCGTAGTCTTTATAACGGCATGGTTTGTAATGACCATCTCCGTCTGCGCAGCCTCCACCTCTTTTGGACGATGGTCGATCGCCGCGAGCGAACCCCGCTTTACGAACGCTATGAGGCGATCATCCGTCAGCTTCATCTGCCTGTCCTGAAGACACAGATTCCCTACCGGTCCAAATTCAACAAGGAACTTTTGGCCGACGGCACGGGAATCGGACGCTCGACGCTGCTGGCTCCGGAACGAACCTTTGCCCGCGAAGCGCAGATCGAGAACCTTGCGGTCGAGATTCTTTCGATGCTACAAATTTCATGAATATGGCCCGCAAGAACAAAGTCGAGGTCGACGAAGAGGCCATGCGCCGAATGATCGCGGGGCTGGTTCCGCAAACCGTGGATGTGGTGCAACCGGAACAACCTCCGGATGAACCGCCAGCGGAAACCTCACCACCCACCTCCGAAGAGCGCACTACGGGGCATTCGACCGAATCGCGCCGACGGAGGACGGTGGTCGTCCCCGAATTCGAGCCGACCTTCATGTCGCTGTTGGATATACATATTCGGGGAGCCCTCTATGTCAGTCTCGAGACGAAGCGCAAGATTCTCGAGGTCGTCAAAAAGATCGGAGGCGAGCGCATGACCGCCACCTCCTATGTTGAACAAATTCTGCGGCAGCATCTCGACCTCTACAAGGAGGAGATCAACCGCATCTACAAGGAACGAAGTACCAAAGATCTTTTATAGCCATGAACACATTTCATTTTTCAACCGATTGGGCAGCATCTCTGCTCATCCTTGCAAGTATCCTTCTTCTTATCCTGTGTTTCATTCTCTTCTTCGTTAGACGAAAACGGGAGAAGACCCAGCCGAAGGTAAATTCCGTGTCGGAATCAGTCGTTAGCGATCAAGAAGAAGACCAGGATCCCATCGAACAGAGCGAGAAGATTCCGGACGAGAAACCTGTTCAAAACATTCTCACCGAGAAGGTCGCCCAAGTGGAGGAGATAATACCTTTGCCTCCTGTCTCCATAAAACGAGGCGCTGTCAAACCCGATTTCCGGAAAACCTTTCTGCATCCTACACCCTTCCAACGACGAGGCAGCGTCTATCTCAGCATGGAGACCAAGCGACGGATTCACAGTGTCGTCCAACGGATTGGCGAAGGGAATCTGACCGTTACGGATTATGTCGAGAACATCATGAGACATCATCTTGATCTCTATCGGGACGACATCAACCGCATCAACCGGACCCGGAATTTCAAGGATCTGGTGTAAAGATGGGCTTCCCGAGTTCCCTTTTCGAACGAATTGCACGACGGCTTCGGCGATGGTTCCCGCAGCGGTGGCGCAGGTCCGCAGAATCCCGGGCTGACGGGCCGGGCAGCAAGGTCAATTCGGAACAGGCTGTCGAGTCCCGCCGGGAAGAGACACCGCTGCTGATCATCCCGAAACACTACGCGGTTACCGGCCATCTGCGGCCTCGGAAGGCCATCCCGGCACCTGCGGAATCAAAGCCCGAAGATGCTGCTACATTTGTTCCGCCCCCGGCCGAAAAGCAGGCCTCGATGCTGGGCTGGGGCGAGCTGGTTCTCCAGGGGCCAATCCGCGAGAACGGCGAGACCGTAGAGCCGCGGGAGCCCCGGCCGCCCTTGCGGCTTCCGTCCCTGCAGGATAACGGCGAGTTGCACGATCCGGAGGTCCAGGCGCTGCTCCGGAGTGCCGAAGCGGGTGAGCACATCCTTGCGCCGGATGTTACGGAGGAGGAGCGCCGCGAGATTGAGAATTTTGACCTGCGAAACTATGTCTGACCCTCAAAAAACGAATGCACAATGAACTGGAATCGGAATTACGGCTGACGCCCTGATGATTTGCTACAGGAAGCAATAGTTTGCTTTCATCTCGGTCGCAGACTGCCACGAAAGGCGGGCTGCGGCCTTTTTCACACCCATTACCAAACTGCAAAACCGATGAAAAAAAGCGCAATCTTCCTAATTCTGATGCTCCCCGCATCGCTTGCCTCCTTCGCACAGGGCAACGGCATGGCCGGAATCAGCGAGGCGACCAACATGGTCACCTCCTATTTCGACCCGCTCACCAAACTGATCTTCGCCGTGGCCGCCGTGCTGGGACTGGTGGGCGGTGTCCGCGTCTACTCGAAGTTCAACAGCGGCGATCCCGACGCCTCGAAGTCCGCCACGGCGCTCTTCCTCTCGTGCGTCTTTCTGGTCATCGTCGGCACCGTCTTACGCTCCTTCTTCCTCTGACATGGCACAGTACACCATCCACAAGGGCGTCGACCGTCCCGTCGAGTTCCAAGGGCTGACCTCGCATTATCTGATTCTCTTTGTTGCCGGGCTGCTGGGCATCTTCCTGCTCTTTGTCATCCTCTACGCCGGAGGGGTTCCGCAGGGCATCTGCATCCTCTTCGCCGTCGCGGGCGGCAGCGGCCTCACCTGGGCGACCTTCTATCTGAATCGCCGCTTCGGACCCCACGGTCTGATGAAGCTCCTCGCCCTGCGGCAGCATCCGCGCCGCATCATCCACCGCCGGAGTGTGCGCCGCCTGCTCGAACGTCGAACCTTACCCAAACGCTGATGCCATGCGAGGAACCCTGAAAACTTCGACCCTCGAGTCGAAATTCCCGCTGCTGGCCGTCGAGGGGAACTGCATCCTCTCAAAGTTCGCCGACGTGACGGCCGCCTTCCGCGTGACGCTCCCGGAGCTCTTCACCCTGACGGCCGAGGAGTACGAGGCGCTGCACGCCACCTGGGTCAAGGCGCTGAAGGTCCTCCCGGACCACACCGTCGTCCACAAGCAGGACCTCTTCATCGAGGAGCGTTACGAAACACCCAATCCCGAGGCCGAACGCACGTTTCTCTCCCGGGCCTATGAACGCCACTTCAACGAGCGTCCCTTTCTGCGCCACACCTGCCACCTCTTCATCACGAAGAGCACCCCCGAACGGCTGCGGCAGACAAGTGCCGCGTCCGTGCTGTGTCGGGGCTTCATCATCCCGCAGGAGATCCGCGACGGGGAGGCCGTGACTCGTTTTCTGGAGAGTGTCGCCCAAATGGAGCGCATCCTGAACGATTCGGGACTGCTGCGGGTCGACCGCCTCACGGAGGCGGAGATTGTCGGCACGGATTCCGATGCGGGGCTGCTGGCCCGCTACTTCGCGCTCACGGACGAACGGCAGCCCACGGTCAACGAGGATATCCGCCTCGATTCGGGCATGATGCGCATCGGCGACAAACTGCTCTCAATGCACACACTCTCCGATCTGGATCTCCTGCCGCAGAGCGTTACGACGGATTTCCGCTACGAGCGTCTCTCGACCGACCGCTCGGAATGCCGGCTCTCGTTCGCAGCCCCTGCGGGGCTGCTGCTCGGATGCTCGCACATCTACAACCAATATCTCTTTCTGGACAACCACGACGAGACCCTCAAACGGCTCGAAGCCCGGGCCCGCAACATGAACTCACTGGCGAACTATTCGCGCGGCAATGCCCTGAACAAGGAGTGGATCGACCTCTACCTGAACGAAGCCCATTCGCAGGGGCTGCGCTCCGTAAGATGCCACTGCAACGTCGTGGTCTGGGCCGAGAGCGAGGCGGAGCTCAAGCGGCTGCGCAACGACGTAGGGTCGCAGCTCGCCACGATGGGTTGCACGCCCCACCACAACACGGTGGACGTCCCGGTGCTCTTCTGGGCCGCCATTCCCGGCAACGAGGCCGACTTCCCCGCCGAGGAGAGTTTTCTGACCTTCCTCGAACAGGGGGTCTGCCTCTTCAACGGCGAAACGAACTACCGCTCGTCGCTCTCACCCTTCGGCATCAAGATGGCCGACCGGCTCACGGGGGTCCCGCTCCATCTGGACATCTCGGATCTTCCGATGAAGCGCGGCATCACCACCAACCGCAACAAGTTCATCCTGGGCCCCTCGGGAAGCGGGAAGTCCTTCTTCACGAACCACATGGTCCGCCAGTATTACGAACAGGGGGCGCATATCCTGCTCGTCGATACGGGAAACTCCTACGAGGGGCTCTGCTCGCTGATCCACCGCACAACGCGGGGACGCGACGGCATCTACTTCACCTACACCGAGCAAGAGCCCATTGCCTTCAACCCCTTCTACGTCGAGGACGGGGTTTACGACATCGAGAAGCGCGAGTCGATCAAAACCCTGCTGCTGACGCTCTGGAAACGCGAATCCGAGGAGCCGACGCGCGCGGAGGAGGTGGCTCTGTCGAACGCCGTGAACCTCTACCTCTCGAAGCTCAAGACGGACGATTCGATCCAGCCCTCGTTCAACACCTTCTACGAGTTTCTCACCTCGGACTACCGTCGGCTGCTGGAGCAGAAGCACGTCCGCGAGAAGGATTTCGACCTGGCGAACCTGCTCAACGTGCTGGAGCCCTACTACCGGGGCGGCGAGTACGACTACCTGCTCAACTCCGACCGGCAACTGGATCTGCTCTCGAAGCGCTTCATCGTCTTCGAGCTGGACAACATCTCCTCGAACCGCACGCTGCTTCCCGTGGTGACGATCATCATCATGGAGGTCTTCATCAACAAGATGCGGCGGCTGAAGGGCATCCGCAAGATGATTCTGATCGAAGAGTGCTGGAAGGCCCTCACCTCGGCCAACATGTCGACCTACATCCGCTACCTCTACAAGACGGTGCGCAAGTATTTCGGCGAGGCGGTCGTCGTTACGCAGGAGGTCGACGACATCATCTCCTCGCCGATCGTCAAGGAGTCGATCATCAACAATGCCGACTGCAAGATTCTCCTCGACCAGCGCAAGTACATGAACAAGTTCGACCAGATCCAGACGCTGCTCGGCCTTTCGGAGAAGGAGCGGGCGCAGATCCTCTCGATCAACCAGGCGAACGATCCCCGCCGCACCTACAAGGAGGTTTGGATCGGACTCGGAGGCGTGCAGTCGGCGGTCTACGCCACGGAGGTCTCGACCGAGGAATACCTCGTGCGCCCGTAAGGGGATTTGACAAATGTCACTGTGGCAAGTGGCTGGGAGTGAGTTTATAAGCCCATTAACAACCGACTTATCTGAAAGGGAAACCGGACAGGGAGTGGAGCATGTCGGTAAAGCCATAAGTCAGCCAACTATCAGGCTGCGACTGAATGGCAAGTTAAAAAGATAGATATAAGGATAAAGCCTGCATTGGTTGAACGATAGTCCGAGCAGTCGTATCCTTGGGCGGTGACGGAAGATAGTTATATACGTCACACTGCGGTACTACACCGATGACAGATAGCGGATGTAGCATAAACTGACCGCAGGGCAACTGCCATAAGCAGTAAAGGACGAAAGTCGTATCCGACAATCTATCGCGCCAAACAGTTGTCAAGTTCCTAAACGGGGATTGCCTAAACCGGAACGCCGCAAGGCTATTAGGTGTAGACCTATGAATATCCGGCATGGCAACGGAGCTTCCATAGTAGTCTGAGCAGGGTAACGCCCTGTACATGGCGAAGGGAAGCAGCTAATTAAGTTTAACAATTTAACGGAAAATGTGTGAGACATGAGAAATCCAGAGAATGTGTTAAACAGTCTGTCTAAACACAGCAAGGACTCAAGCTACAAGTTTGAGCGGCTGTACAGAGTGCTGTTTAATGAAGAAATGTTCTATGCTGCCTACCAGCGTATTTACAGCAAGGCGGGCAACATGACGGCAGGAGCCGATGGGCAAACCATCGACGGAATGAGCATCGACCGCATTAAGCAACTGGTTGATAGCCTTAAAAATGAGACTTATCAGCCAGCTCCGTCCAAAAGGGCGTACATCCCGAAGAAAAACGGGAAAAAACGTCCGCTTGGCATCCCCTCATTCAACGACAAATTGGTGCAGGAAGTGGTTAGAATGATATTGGAAGCTATCTACGAGGGCAGTTTTGAGCATACCTCGCACGGGTTTCGGCCCGGGCGTAGTTGCCATACCGCACTTATCAGCATACAGAAGTCATTCTCGGCCGTGAAATGGTTCATTGAGGGCGACATCAAAGGGTTCTACGACAACATCGACCATGATGTGTTGATAGGCATCCTGCGGGAACGCATCGCCGACGAGAGATTTCTACGGCTTATCCGCAAATTCCTGAACGCCGGTTACGTCGAAGATTGGGTATTTCACAGAACGTACAGCGGCACGCCGCAGGGCGGTATTGTCAGTCCAATACTGGCGAATATCTACCTCGACAAACTCGACAAGTACATCCGTGAGTATATCAACCGGTTCAACAAGGGGGAGATACGGAAAGGCAACGCTCAGTACAAGCTCTACGAGCAGCGGAGATACCGGCTGGCTAAGAAGCTGAAAAATGAGAAAGATGAAAAGGTAAGAGAACAGATGACCGCTGAAATCAAGCGGCTACGGGAAGAAAGGAACAAGTTTCCCGCGCGTAATGAAATGGACAGCAGTATCAAACGCATAAAATACGTTCGGTACGCAGATGACTTTCTGATTGGAATAATCGGTAGTCTGGAAGACTGCAAAACGGTAAAAGAGGACATTAAAAACTATTTGAAAGAGGCTCTTAAACTGGAACTGTCAGATGAAAAGACACTGATAACCAACGCACAGAAACCCGCCAAGTTCCTCGGATTCGACATTTTTATCCGTAGGAGCAATGATTTACGCAAGGATAAAAACGGCAGAACGGTCAGGGCGTTCGGACACGTCCCGGTCTTGTATCTGAATTTTGAAACGATGCGAAAGAAACTCTTTGACTACAAGGCCGCAAGAATAGCGGTCGTGAACGGCAAAGAGGTATGGAAATCCATCGTCAGAACGTACATGATCGATTTGGACGACCTGGAAATAGTCAGTCAGTTCAACGCCGAAATCCGGGGATTCTACAACTACTACTCGATAGCCAATAACAGCCCGGCCATCAACTCTTTCTATCACATCATGTCATACAGTATGTACAAGACTTTCGCAAGAAAGTACAAGTCGTCTGTTAAGAAAATCCTGACCAAGTATAAAAAGGGAGGGACGTTCAAAGTGGCATATGAGAACAAGAAGGGTAAAATGCTCTACCAATCATTCTATCACGAAGGCTTCAAACGCAAAAAAAATGCAGGGGCTACCTCATGCGACACTATCCCGCGGACAGTTACAATAACTGGTGGTCGTAATAGCCTGATGGAAAGGCTGAAACTCCAAGTCTGCGAATTATGCGGTGCTACGGATAAACTCGAAATGCACCACGTCCGCAAACTTAAAGACCTGACAGGTAAGTCCGATTGGGAGAAGAGAATGATCGCCCGGCGCCGGAAGACGCTGGCGGTCTGCTCAAAGTGTCATGCAAAGATAGATCCTGACCGACGGATCAGACTGAATTAGTTAGTGGAGAGCCGGATACAGGGAGACTTGTAAGTCCGGTTCGGGGGCGAGTGCCCGGAAACCTATCATAGAAATATGACAAGGCGCTGGGTACTTAGCCTACTGCTACACCACCGAGGAGCGGGAGAAGATGGAGGTGATGGCCCGGGCCGAGAAGCTCGGCGGCGACATCCAGGCAGCCATCCGCACGCTGGCCCGCGAGCGGGAAGACCAAAATCTCATTAAAAATTCCCAGCCATGAAACAGATTCTTTGGAGCTGCGCCGGGCTGCTGCTGGCGTTGCTGGCCCTGCTCGGCGGATTCCGGCTCTTCTACGATTTCGAATACCACAAAATCGGCCCGCTGTGCGGCGAGTGGCGTTCAACACGGAATGGCACCCGGCTCGAGATTGACCATCGGGACGATGGCTTCTGGATTCGCATCCATCGCTACGACCCGCGGACCGGGAGTGAATCCTTTGAGAGGCACCCGCTGAAGTATGCCTCGTGCATCCATTACGAGGTCTACGGCCGAGCGCGTGTCGACCTCTTCCACACCCCCGGCACCGACCTGCTGCTGGTCATTCCGGGAGGTATTTTCAAACGCGATTTGTCCAACCTTCAAAACAACTTACCATGAGTAGTACCCCAAACATCACCCCCGCGGAGGCGCTCACGGCGCTGCGGGCCGAAATCCGACAGCGCACCCAGCTTGTGCGGCTCATCACCTCGCTGCAGGAGGAGATCGCCTACGACCGCATCTGCGGTTCGTGGCTCTCGATGGAGAACAACCTCTCGGCCTCGATCCGTCGCATCTGCACCCGGACCTACCGGATGCTGATCTTCGACAACACGCTCTGCTACCGGCGGCTGGTGCAGGATACCGTCATCACGGCCGAGCGTCGCACGCTGCTCTTCGGCAGCCGCGACGATCCGCGCGACATGCACCCCATCGAGCTCGACCCCGAGAGCGACACGCTGCTGCTGGGCTGCTACGGACGCTTTGTCGCGGAGGAGCGGGCTTGCCGGCGTTCGGAGCAGGAGAGCATTTCCGAGGAGTGTTTCACGGATCATGAGCCCGAGGCATGAAGTGGCGTGAAGTATTCGAAGGGCTCTTTCGCCCCGCGGCCGGAGAGGAGTTCCAACAATGGGAGCCGATCCTGCAGCGAACAAGGCAGCTGTTGGAGGCCCGGGACTTTCGAACGCTGACCGATCTGGTTCGGGAGCATCGCCACTCGGAGCTGCTGACGCGGGGTATCGGGCTGGAGATGATGGCGCGTCTTCCGCAAATTCTCACCTCGCCCGACGCGGCGGCCCGCCACGAGGTGCTGCAACTGATGAATGCCCTGCGCAGGACGCCCGCCATGAAGCACACGGGCCGGAAACTGGCCAACCTGCCCGGGAATAGCTCCCATCCGGTCCACGGCGTGCTGGCCCTGCACACGCTTCTCGTGGATGCCTATCCCGAGCGGCATCCCGAGAGCCGGATGCGGCAGCCGACAACCGGGGAGGTGCAGGCGGCCATGCGTCTTGTCGACCGACTCTTCCGCACGGGCATCTTCCGCGAACTGTGCCGCATGACGGAGGCACCGACCTGGATGCAGCCGTCCTTCTATGTGGCCCGGCTCTACGGCTGGGATGTCGACTGTGAGATACTGCAGACCATGCGGCACGAGCGGGATGCGGCGACACCCGGAGCCGATCCGCGGCGGATGCTGCAGCTCCGGGAGGAGATCTTCCGCACGGAGAACCACCTGGTCCGCGGCGCCGAGCGCACCATCGAGGGGATGCCCGAGATGCCCGTCCCGCGGAGTTATGTCGAGCGCCTCGAGAGCGAACTGAACACGCTAGGCTGGCTGGCCCGCGCTCCGGAGCGCATCGACGATCCGCACACAAACCGGCAGTTTCTCGACAAATACGAGATCCATCCGGGTCTGCCCCCGGAGGCACAGCGTGCCGAGGCGGAGGCGGCATTCCGGGAGCTCGACGCACGGCTTGTCCAGCTGACGGGCCGCGAAGCCCGGACGCACGAACTCGACCTCCGCGTCGCACAACCGGAGCGGGAGCCGGGCCGCACCTCCTTTCGCCGGGAGTACCCCGCGGTGATGCAGCCCTCCGAAGCTATGCCCCGCAAATTGAGACATTGAACCAACCTCAAAAAAACGACCGAACCATGAAACCACGCATTATTCTGCTCTGCCTCGGGCTGCTCCTGACAGCCCGGGCCGTGCAGGCACAATGGGTCGTCACGGACCCTACGAACCTCGCACAGGGAATCATCAACTCTACCAAACAGATCGTCGAAGCAGCCCGCAACGGATCGACCCTCCTGCAAAGTTTTCAAGAGACCGTAAAGATCTACGAGCAGGGGAAGCGATATTACGACGCGCTGAAGGCGGTCAACAACCTGGTCCGCTCGGCCCGCAAGGTCCAGCAGTGCATGCTGCTCGTCGGGGAGATTTCCGACATCTACGTCAACGGCTATCAGCGCATGGTCGTTGATGACAACTTCTCGGCCACGGAACTGGCGGCCATCGCCACGGGATATGCCCGCATCATCGAGGAGTCAGCCGGGGAGCTCAAGGAGCTGCAGGATATTGTCAACCCCACGGACATGTCGCTGACGGACAAGGACCGCATCGACGTGGTGGAACGGGTCTACGGCGTGCTGCGCCGCCATCGGGATCTGGCCCGCTACTACACGCGCAAGAACATCTCCATCTCGCTGCTGCGCGGCGCCCGGCGCAACGACCTCGACCGCGTGATGGCTCTTTACGGAACCGACGAACAACGATACTGGTAGCGATGGTACAGGCACTTTCCATTTCGGAGAACATCCACACGATTCTCCGCGTTCTCTACGACGACATGATGGTTCTCTGCTATCCGATGGCCAAAGTTGCCACGGCCATAGCCGGAATCGGGGCCCTGATCTACATCGCCTACCGCATCTGGCAGGCGATGGCCCGGGCCGAACCCATCGACCTCTTCCCGCTGTTGCGACCTATGGCAATCGGCATTTGCATCATGTTCTTCCCGACCCTTGTGCTCGGGTCGCTCAACGGTATCCTCTCCCCGCTGGTGCAGGCCACTCACTCGCTGATGGTCGGCCAGACCTTCGACATGCAGGAGTGGCGTCAGGAGTGCGCACGCCTCGAACAGGAGAGCCGCGAGCGGCTTCCGGCGGAGAGCTACTACACCGAGGACGAGGAGAAGGAGCGCGAGTTGCAGGCCCTGGGTATCGACGAGCAGTCGCAGCAGGCCCTCGACCGGATGCAGAGCGAGCGGAAGTCGTGGAGCTTCAAGGGTCTGATTCTGAAAGCCCTTACCGCGATCATGGAGCTCTTCTTCGCCGCGGCGGGTGTGATCCTCGACGTGCTGCGGACCTTCTACCTGATTGTCCTTTCGCTGCTCGGGCCCATCGCCTTCGCCATCTCAATCTTCGACGGATTTCAGAATACCCTGGTGCAATGGTTCTCCAAGTATATCTCCATCTACCTGTGGCTCCCCATCTCGGATCTCTTCTCGGCCATCATCGCCCGGCTGCAAACCCTCTCGCTGCAGCACGATGCCGAGATGATGGCGCAGGATTACAACTGGTATTTTGACATGTCGAACAGCATCAACCTGATCTTCATCCTCGTGGCCATCTGCGGCTATCTCTGCATCCCTTCGATCGCCTCGTGGGTTGTGCAGGCCAACGGTTTCTCCTCCTACAACCGGACCATCTCGCGCGCCACGTCGCTCGTGAGCGGCGGTGCCGGATGGATCACCGGGAAGGTCTGGGCCGGGACCAAAAGCACGGTCGGAGCCGCCGGAAAGGGGCTGGCTTCCGCAGCTCGCCTGATTCTCAAAAAATAATCGCTTCATGGAATTCAAATCATTGCTGAACATCGAAACCTCCTTCCGGCAACTGCGCCTCTACGCACTCGTCTTCGCCGGAATCTGCGCCGTGGTGACCATCACGGCCGTCAGCCTCTCGTATGCCTTTGCCGAACGGCAGCGCGAGAAGATCTACGTCCTGGACAACGGGCGCTCGCTCATGGTAGCCCTCTCGCAGGACCTGGCCCAAAACCGTCCCGTCGAGGCCCGCGAGCATGTGCGCCGCTTCCACGAACTCTTCTTCTCGCTCTCGCCCGACAAGGCTGCCATCGAGTCGAACATGGAGCGGGCCCTGCAGATGGCCGACAAGAGCGCTCTGTCCTACTACAAGCTCCTGCAGGAGAAGGGCTTCTTCAACCGGCTGATTGCCGCCAACGTCTCGCAGATGGTCCATGTAGACAGCATCCGCTGCAACTTCGACCGCTATCCCTACGAAGCCACGACCTACGCCCGGCAGCGCATCATGCGCGAGAACACGATCACCGAGCGGTCGCTCGTCACAACCTGCCGGCTGGTCAACGTCTCCCGCTCGGACAACAACCCGCAGGGGTTTCTGGTCGAGGATCTGATGATCGTTGAAAATAAGGACCTGCAGACCTATGACCGTTAAAGCGTTTATCCAAAGCCGCGTGCGCTGGTTGCGTCGGCGCATCCGGCGCTGGCACGACCATCTCACGCCCCGAACCCGGCGGTGCATCCTCCTGGGGATGTTTCTGCTGCTGGTCGGGCTTTATGGGCTGCTGCTCTTCGGCCCGGCACCGCGATTCGATTTCGGGAGGATGGCACCTCCCTCTTTGGAAAATCTGAAATTTCGATAACCATGGAAGAGAGACAAAAAAACACACCGACGCCCGATTCCGCTGCGGCATTCGAGCGTCAGCAAAAAAGAAAAGTCGTTCTGGTAGCCGCGGTCGGGAGTTGTCTGGTCATCGCGTTCATCTGGTTCCTCTTCAAACCCGCGCCCACGATCGGCGAGGGGCAGGCAGGAATCAACACGACGCTGCCCGACGGCAAGGCCCCGAAGATCGAGGGTGACAAGCGCAAGGCCGCGGAGCGCGTGGCCAGCGAGGAGCAGTCCCGCAACCGGATGATAACCCTCGGGGACAACACCTTCTCGCTGCTCGATGAGGAGCTTCGCAACACGGAGCCGCAGTCTCCGACCGATGATCCCGTACGCCGGGCTGCCGAGGCAAACCGTGCCATGCAGCAGCAGGCCCGACAATTCTACGCCGCACCGCCGCGCAATGCCGAGGTCGAAGAGCTCCGCGAGCAGGTGGCCTCCCTGCAGCAGCAACTCGACATCGAGCGGCAGCAGCCCGACCCGATGGAGGTGGCCGAGGAGCAGTATCGCCTGGCACAGCGCTACCTCGGAAGCGCGACAGGGGTTTCAGGCGAGGCCGTCGGCGTGAAGTCCCCGGGACGTTTCAGCGTCATGCGTCCCGTCCGCGAGGGCGACGTCCAGGCTTCAACCCTCAATCCGCGGATCGACTCCGCACGGGAGCGAAACATCGGGTTTCTGACGGCCGCAGGTGTTCTTCCGGTGGATACGGCTCCGACCATCCGGGCCTGCGTCGCGCAGACACAGGTCGTGCGCGTGGGCTCGACAATCGCCCTCCGGCTGCTGGAGGCGGTACGCATCGACGGCGAGGTAATCCCCCGCAACACGCCGCTTTACGGCGCCGTCTCCGTAACGACCGACCGGCTGCGGGTGACGGTAACCTCCATCGAATACCGCGGACGCATCTTCCAGGTGCAGGCCGAGGCGTATGATCTCGACGGCCAGCCGGGAATCAACGTCCCCAACTCCCGCGAGCGGACAGCCCTCAAGGAGGCGCTGGCCTCCGTGGGACAGACGGCCGGGACGAGCGTGAACATCACCCATTCGGCCGGGCAGCAGGTCCTCGCAGAGCTGGCACGAGGAGGAATTCAGGCATCCTCCCGCTACCTCTCCGAGAAGCTCCGCGAGGTACGCATCACCCTCAAGGCCAACCACCAGATTCTGTTAATCTCCAAAGAAAACTAAACAACAACACCATGAAACGAGACCTCATTTATCTGACTCTTCTGGCCGCTCTTTTTGCCGCGGCCAAAGTCATGGCCCAAAACGACGGAACCTCGTCCCGGCAGGGGCTCACGCCCCGCACCATCGAGGTGGGATTTACGAAGACCGTGCATATCCTCTTCCCGGCGCCCGTAACCTACATCGACATCGGCTCGATGGCCATCATCGCCGGGAAGGCCGACGGCGCGGAGAATGTCGTGCGGGTAAAAGCCGCCGTGCGCGACTTTGCGGAGGAGACCAACCTCACGGTGATCACCGAGGACGGCGGATTCTACACCTTCGATGCCCGGTATGCCGAGAACCCCACTACATCGACCATCGAGATTGCGGCCGCGGAGAGTCCGGTAGCACAGCCCGCGTCAGCCTCGGAGCCTGCCCGTGCGGACGAGGGGCGCGTGCTGCTCCGCGAGGTGGGACGTGAACGCCCTGCCACGGTGAAGCGCGTGTTGAGCGACATATACCGCCAGAACCGCGCGGATGTAAAGGGTATCCACACCCGGAAATACGGTGTGGAGGTCGAGGTGCGGGGTATCTACGTCCACAACGACGTGATCTACCTCCATGTGCAGATTGCCAACAACACGAACATCTCCTTCGAGGTGGACGATCGCCGCTTTGTCGTCGCGGACCGCAAGGCGGCCAAACGCACGGCTCAACAGCAGCGTATCATCGAACCGCTGCGGGTCTGCAACGACCCCTCGATTGTGCGCGGGCACCAACGCCAACGTATCGTCTTCGCCCTCCCGAAACTGACTCTCGAGGAGGACAAGATTCTCCTGCTGGAGATCACCGAGAAAGACGGAGCACGACATCAATATCTCGAAATTTCGAGCAAGGAACTGCTCGGGGCAAAGGCACTGTAAGGATGAATCATACCAAGCCAAGAAAAAGCCACTTCTTTCGGGAAGTGGCTTTTCTCAATTATTCGACAGCGGGTTCAATCAGTCGATTGTTTATATCCATTCGTTCGTGAAGGATTCGGACAATGAAAATGGATTGTTCGTCAATCACGCGATAAAAGAGGATATGTTTATGGATTTTGAATCCGCATAAACCGGCCTCAATATGATCGTACTTTTTACTTCCGGGCAGAAACGGCTCGTCAGCAATGCGGCGGCTCGCGGCAATCAGTTGCTCATAGTAGCTGTCGGCCTGCTGTTCGGACCACTTTTCCTCTGTATAGTTCCATATAGCGGTCAAATCCTCGACTGCCATATTGGAAAAGCGCACTTTACCCATTGCGACGTTTGGATTTCAGGGTTTTCAAGTGTTGCTCCGGATCAAAGTCCACGGCCTCCCCGCTTTTTTCTCCGGCACGAATGGCGGCTTTAAGCTCTACCAGGCGGCTTTCGTTCTCTTCCAATAAACGGAGCCCCGCCCGAATGACTTCACTGGCATTGTTATACCTTCCTTCCGCAATCTTGGCCCGGATAAACTCTTCGAAATATCCACCCAATGCTACCGATGTTGTCTTCATAATAGGGTTCTTTTCTGCAAAGTTACCAATATTTGGTAATATTACAAATTTTATCCGCCGATGCGAAACTCAATCCGGCTTCCAGCCCAGCGCCTTGAACGCTGCGACATAGGTCAGAGGCAGCTTCTCCCGGCGTTCCAGACGCTCCCGCACGCGCTGACGCAGGTGTGTGGCTTCATCTTTCACAGCACCGAGAAATTCGGGTGTAAGAGCATTTCGGCTGCTGAAACAAGCCAGAAAAACAACATCTCCAACCCGTTCTACAACACCCATGTTATCCAGTCCCCGGCGTCCGTCCGGATCCGGATTCGCTACGAACCAACCGACATGTTCGTTTTCAAACACTACGCTCTCTTCGGTCTGAACGACACAATCGTCCCGATCCGGAGCATAATTCCAGACTTTTGTTTTCATGGTTTTCAAGTGTGAATGGACCACCCGTTTATCTTTTCCAGCGTATAGCAGCAGGAATGATCCGGCGAGCCATGATAGACCAGTCCGCCGACAACTCCGAGTGAGCCATCTGCATAGCGCTGCTTGAAAAGGAACGAGTAGGGAGCAAAATCCCGATAGAGCTCTATTTCGCTCGTCTGACGAGCGTTTTGTCCCCACCGTTCAAGCCTGTCAAGGCACTCCTGCAAGGTGCAATCGCCAATACTCTCGGCATACCGGACGACCGCATCAAAATACTCCTGACACATGATTTTCATAGCGTGATTTGTTATTTGGTTCGACAATAAGTCATGGTTCCATAAGGTTTCCGGCGCTGGATCTCGATCAGCAGGCCCCGTTGGACCAGCGAGGCGTAGGTCCCACGAACGAAGTGCACGCACGGCGAATCGAACGAACAGCCCAGCGGTGCGCGGACGGTGTGCACCATCAGTTGCCGCACCAGCTCCTCGAGAACCTCATCCCGAAGGTGATATTTCGAAGGATCCGAAGTGCGGAAAGCCTCAAGAAAAAGCTGTTCGGAATAGTGTTGCCGGTAGTAGGCCAACTCCTCCTCGACGGTAAAATCATATAGTCGGTCGTAACGATCCGTTGTCTGATATTGAAACGAGGTTCCCTGTCGCAGAACTCTTTCGACAAGGGCAATATGCGGTTCCTCAATCGGGCCGGAGAGTTCCGTCGGATGGCAGTAGAGACAGGTCGTTCCCAACTGGAAGGAGGGACATCCCGACGGGTTCTCCAGGATCGTAAAGCCGGCACGCGAGAAGAGCGCGCGAATCTCCGTGTAGAACCGGTCGTGCTGTTCGTGCGACATACGGCCGTCGTTATAGCCCGCCTCGATGCGGAAGTAGACATCATAGATTGGATGGATGGTTTTCATGGTTTGAAAGGATTAAGCCGCAGCCCGAAGACTGCGGCAAGATTCAACAAATGACAACAAGAATTTATGCTGCCGGAACTTCGGTCTCCTCGTCCGCGATTTCGTCAGTCCCGGACTCCAGATGGTCGAAGATCATTCGGGCGGCCCGGTTAACATCGACCAGAATATCGAACAAGTAGGCAGGTTCCCGGCGCAATTGCGAAAGCCACCCTTTGAGATAGGCGGCATTCTCCTCGCGGGGCGTCGTGGCAAAGCCAGCCATGGCACCGCACAGTGCCGAGGTCAGCTCCGCAACCAACTCTTCGCGGGCATACTCTTCGTCGCCAAAGCTGGTCCCCATCGTGCGGTTCAGACGCTCGGCATGGCCCGTACTGTGAGCGATCTCGTGCAGCAGCGTCCCGTAGAAGGCCTCGCCCTTCGGGAACTGCTCCTTGAGCGGGCAGACAACCCGATCGTGCAGGCGCGTGTAGTAGGCCCGGTCACCGTAACGGAGTTCAATCGGGCAAAGCCACGATTGCTGCTCGACCATCCGGTCAATCGGCTCGCAGACCATTCCGTCGGAGTAATCCTTCCGCTCGGCGCGGGCCGTCAGCGCCGCATAGCGGTCCGGTTGCTTCTCTTGCATATCTGTCTGGTCGAGGTTGAAGACCGAATAGTAGCGGATGATGGGAATGACCTCATACTGTTTGCGGGCCTCCTTCGAAAGCTGGCGATACTCCTCGAGGTCGATCTTGCGGCGGATCTCCTTGTGGCGGATACAGATTTTCCAGAAGTAGACCGGGAACGACAGGGAGCCCTTGAGGATATTCAGCCCCTCTTCCTTGGCCTGCCGGAAGGTCATGAAGATCGGTGTTTGGTAGCCCGCTATTCCCGAAAGAAAGAGCAGCATCAGGATATTCCCGGCCCGGTAGGGCGTGCCGCGCAGGTTGCGGGGAAGACCGTGCGCGAGGTCCGTGATCCACGGTTTCTGCCAGTCGGTTTCGAGGTGTTCGATACGCCGGATCATCAGCTCCGTCAGTCGGGGTGCTATGGCATCTATCAGATTATGGTTTTTCATGGCTGAAAGTTTTGAAAGGGTTATGATTCGGATCGGGTAGCGAGCCGCCATACTTCGATCTTTTCTTCGTTTGTCTTGGCATTCCACCAACGGCCGCAGGCTTCCCGGAATGCACGGTAGTCCTCTTTGGGATCGAAATCCTTTTGAGCAAGACCGGTCATTTTCTCCCGATCTTCTATCGTGGTTTCATTATCCCACCAGGGATTGATTGTCTCTTTCATCAGTTCGCTTTCTCGAATCTGATAGGTATGATCCTCACAGCCATCACACCACAGGTCGTCCCGGTCGTCATCAATCGAGCAAACCTGATCGGTATTGCCATCGACCCATGCTCGATAATAAACATGACGTGATCCGCACAACTCACATCGCCATGGATCAGAACTGTTTCCTGAAGTGACAGGCTGTATCATTACAGGATTCTGCTGTAAAATGCTGCGGTATCGTTTCCGCAATTTTTTGAGTGTTCTGTTCATAGTTGCAGATATGAAAGACGGAGCAATCGTATGATTGCTCCGTCGGTTTAACTTGGATCAGGCGGCCAGCGATTCTGCCGTCTCGTTCGGGCCGAACTCCGGATCGGCCGGGATAATCAGCGGCTCGGCAGGCAGTGCCGGAATCTCCGTGTCCGGTATTGGTTCCGGCTCCTCGGGAAGTTCCTCGGGAGTTGCCCCTGTGCTCGATTCCCGGGATTCGGCAAGGGCCCGGGCCTCTTCCTGCGCCTTCAGGTCGTCGATCTGCTCCTGCAGCTTCGTCCGGCGTCTTTCGTAGGTTGCCAGGTATTTCTCCTGCAGAGTCCGGCTTTGGGCCTCGAAATTCAAATCGGCGAATCGGCACATCAGGCGCGTGTCCACCTCCTCGTCCGTACAGTTGTAATCCCGAGCCGTCGTCCGGAAGAAGTCGAGCAGGAAGATGCGGATCATGGCCGCCCGCTGTTCGGGTGTCAGTTGTCCGGCGGCCGCGAAACGCTCCTCCTCGGTAACGCGCCATTGATTTTGAGGCTCGATGCCGCACTGCTGTAGTCGGTCGTCCGCCATATGTCGGATCACGGCGTAGTAGAACATCTGGTGCTCCTCTTCGGTCAGCGGGTTGTCCGAGACCTTCGATTCGCGGAACAGCGTCTTCATGTCGGCGGTGATATGCTCGTAGCAGAGCTGCCGGTTTCGGTGGTCCTGACGCAGCAGGCTCTCCATCGGAGAGGCGGGAACCATCGTGACATAAACCGTCCGTTCCCCTGCGGCATCCTCGACCGCAACTTCACGCTCCTCCTCCGGAACATCCTCATAGCGGATCTCCACGTCGAACATTCCGATGATGGCATATTTGCGGACTCGGCCTTCCGTAACGTCGAATTCGAGTTGCCTAGTCTGTTCCGTAAACCGGGCCAGCGCCGCTTCGTAGCGCTTCACGGCTTCCGCGTAGTTTTCTTCCGACGAGTAGCACTCCGCCTGGGGAGCTTCGGGCATTTCGGGGGTCGTATCGTAGTAATCGAGGTAGTAATCCAGCTCCTGAATCCGGTAGCCCTCCTCTTCGAGATGTTCAATCACCGAATCGGGCGTATCGCCCACCGTGGCAAGGACCGTCCGCGGGTCCGCCTTCAGCAGCTGCAGGGCCTGCTGCACGAGGTATTCGTCGTTCTTGCGCATCATGCAGCTCCGATTCTGGCAGCCTGCACATCCGTCCGTACATTCATCCTTGAAAAGGATTTGGTTGGCTGTATTGTGATGGCAGGTGTGACATTCGGTCTTGTCGAAACGGTAGGTATCCAGGCGTGTCATGTAGCGATCGTAGAGCCGCCGGGCAATCTCCTTGATCCGGGCATTCTTCCACGACAGGCGGCAGCCGTCCGAGAAATGCTCCTCGTAGACCTCCTGCTGGACCGCCGCATCGTATTTCGCGATCTCGGTGGCGACACCGACCGAAATCTCCTCCCGGTCGAGCTGCTCGGCGAGGGCGTCGATCAGATCACAGAGTTTCAAACGGGAGCGAATGTAGGCCTCGGACTTTCCGAACTTCCCGACCAGGCTCTCGATCGTATGACGTCCCGATTCCAGCGCCCGTTTGTAGGCCGCAGCCTCCTCGCGGGGTGTCACGTCCTCACGCTGGAGGTTCTCCGTAATGGCGGCATCCTCGGCTTCGGCATCCGACAACTCACGGACAAGGGCCGGAATGAATTTCAGCCCCGCCATTGCTGCGGCCCAATAGCGACGTTCGCCATAGACAATCTCGAAACCTTCATCTTTGGGCCGGACGCAGATCGGTTGCAGAACCCCGACCTGACGAATGCTGTCGGCGAGTTCCTGCAAGGTCTCCGGCCGGAAATCCTTGCGGGGATTGTAGGTGCTGCTGACAATCTTGTTCAGATCCAGCAACTGAACGGCCGGAGTCGGTTGCTGTTCCGCAGTTTCAGAAGAGGTCGTAGCCTGCGGCAATTCCTGCACGTCGGGATTCGGATTCAATGTCGTAGCTTTCGATGCTTTGACCCGGTTCTTCTTCGTTTTCGGTTCTTCCTTGGAAGTCTGCATAACATCAAACAGTTTTTACCGTGTGTCTCACGTTTCTGGGACCATGCAATCCCAACAGACTGCATAGTCAATGAAATAATTATGTTATGAGGACTTATTCCCGACGCGGTCGGTTGCCTCGGGAAGAGACACAGTCATGCGGCGACGTCGGAGCGGCGAAAAATACCGCAGCCCCGGCGAGGATGATTTTTCGTCCGAGGACGGCGGGCCGTCCACGGCCTTCCGCATGACTATCTTCCCCGACGGCAACCGGGAAGAAAAGGAAATTACTCAAAAATTTTTCAGGATGTTTTGAAGAGAAACATAGTCTTTGTCTTTATCTGTGACTCCAGATCATACAAGACATCGAGCAAACTGCTTCGACCTTCAATGTATAAACGCTTTCGTCGGACATCGAGGCGATCAGGAAGTTGCGAGTCTGGGCCGTTTGCCAACCAGTGCGGCAGGCATTGCGTACAGCAAAGATCAGGATGCGCTCTCCAACAAGAGCCTCATAACCTCTGGCGGATAACGATGATATAACTTTCGCCCCAGGGCCCAGATCCCCGGGTGACGGACCTTCAGCAGGAGTTCAAAGACGGATTTTTCGAGCGAAGACTGAAAGCTGCTGATTATGACACGGTATGTTGCGCAACACGCGTTGGCCCAGCGGAGGACCTGCTCCTCGACAGCCAGTGAAACGACGCACGAAGCAAAGAATGCGACCTTTCGGCGGTCGAGCAGGACGATATTCCCCGAGTAGTCGTGTTCAAAAGCCATAAAAACGTGGAATGCCGTATTGACTTACCCCATACTCAAGCCTTCGCTGCCCCCCCAATAGAGATAAGCAACACGGACAGCCCACGAAAAACGTGTATCATGCACATAGCAAGCCAAAAGCCTCATAGCTTTCGAAGAGCCTAAGTACTATAGATTTAGTCTGACACGAAATTAGCTCTATCATTATAGAAATACCATAATATTCCCCATATCGAAGTCAGTAAATCTGCAGACAAAGCAGGACAAGTTCTTTGAGCCTCCAAAGATAGAATGGGTCAAAAGTTATTTCCCTGTGATAAATATCACATCATAACACTTATTTTTTTGCAGCAAAAACAAGTAAAAAACAATATATATGACACTTACATATACCAATGGAACTCTGAAACAAAAGCCATCACATAACGACCACATATCTTATCTGGATTACTACCCGACCATCTCTAATTTTCACACAATGAAGATGAGTCGCCAAGAAATCCTCAGTATCCGGGTAAATCACTCAGCATCAAGCGTATTTACACAGCTATATTATTTATCAAGGACGTTTTTGCCTATGTCTTCTATGATTGGGAAATCTCAATTATAGAACGCAAAAATCTCACATACTGAATCAAAGTGTAGAATTAAGGTGTACAAAATTAATATTGATTTATATTCAAAACCACTTCAAAGCGTAGTGCATTAGACACTTTAGCTAGCATTGCACCATTTTCTTTTGCAACAGCTATAGTACATGCGTCCTTATGTTTCTTAATCAAATTTATAATTTTTTCTTGCAAAACATCAGCCTTTAATGGTTCCGTTATCTGAGATAATTCGTTCTTCGCTTCAGATATTGCTTTATTAAAAATTTTTCCATTCAAATCCTCCAATACTTTTCTAACTGATTCTTTTGTTTCATTTGTTGCTTGAATAAGATATATACATTTTTCAAAATCTTCATTCTTCTTATAAATTCCTGACGCATCAATACCTGGGAAAGGATACAATTTTATTGAGAATATTGAAGAACCAATGCTTGCATCAAATAGATTTCCGTTGCTACTTGATCCTAAATTAAAAGATTGATTTTGATAATATATATTTAATATAAACAATGCCCCTAATGAACGTATAAAGTGTTTTAGACTTCCCTTTTTTAATGACTTTGCTCTATTGTGTTTTACTGCTTGGTATGCCTTTTGCCAATCAGAAGAACTTGTACCTCTTTTATATGCTTTATGTAGTGGCGTTAAATATACATTATTAGTTTCTTCCAAATATAATATTGGACTTGAAATCATAACTACTTTTTTGCTTAAACTCCATTTAGATTCCAATAGGGCCAAACAATCTGTATCAAAGTATAAATCTTTATCGTCTGGTTTTGTACCACCTTCTCTAAAATACAGTTCCTTAGATATAGATTCTATTTCAACAGTTGTACGAATTAATAAATCCGCAATCTTCATTGAATAAACATCAAGTTGACTATCGTCTATATGAATAACCTCTGCTAAAGATAATAATTCACGCTCAAGTGACTTATACACATTCCAATACAAATTATTTCCCATTACTATCATATTTTAGTATTTTCTCCAAAGTTACTAAACTTTATCAGATAGAATGATTGATAATGTACAATTTATCATTCCACATTTATAGATACATTTTCTCTCTTGCACACCATCTTTAAAAACTCACTCCAGAGATAATACGAATCCATGATCGATTTTTATACACGTACCACCAATATAGCTACTTATCAAAGTTATCTCACAGTTATATTCCGGTGATATTTTCCACATAATTATCTTGAAATCATCTTGATGTCGCCATTTATGGCATCTTTCAGAATCGCCTTCACAAATCCTTTGGCATCAATTGATATGGTTCTTTTATGATTCTTTTTCTCATATTCATATTTTACCTCATTGATCTTTATAAGCCCCCAGCGAGTATTGACATACGCATCTTCATAATTGAAGATAATATCCGTATCGGAATTCTCAGGAAGCGTTGCCTCTATTTCATCCAAAGATGCTATTCGTTTACCTGAAGCATCTATAATATATCCATTGTTGAGTTCAAGCGGGATATGAGTTGCTTTTTCCCATTGGGAATCCATCTCTAGACTCATTGCGTCTAGAAAATGTTTGTATCCAGCCACGCTAAATCGGTCGGTTTCTTCGTAATCCTTATCAACACGAAACAAACAACGACGGATAGACATGTCAAAATTTAACTCTATTTGTCCCACTATAGCCTCTCCAAAGTTAGGTTCTCGCAACTCTTTAAGAGTGATGCCGTATGTTGATGCATACTCCTTTGCTCCCTTTTGATATCCGACTTTAGTGACCATAATACCGGCGACATTATTCAGATCTGACAGCACACCGTAGAAATCTCTAACTTTGCCAATCTCGACCTTTCTGTTATAGTTCTTGCACTCTATAGCAACCCTATGTCGAATACCTGCTATCTCATACTCCCAATAAACATCTATTTGATGCTCTTGGCCAGATTTACCTTTCAGTTTTACATTATGTTGCACCCGGGTTGCCTTAACGACATCGGCATTTACTAACTCTTGATATATCTCTTGGGTAAATTTCTCGTACTCAATATTTGCATTCATTTGACTTAGATTTCCAGAGTATGCTGAAAAACGACTATTCAATTTACGTTGGTAGTTCTATAATATTCTGTACCGAGAATCGAATTATCTCATTTTTCATAATATCTTGTCTTTAGAATGGCTGCTGCCGCAACCACTCGCACATAAAGCGGTCGTAAATAATATATCCGCAAGGTGTCTGATAAACCAGTTCGTTGTCGAGCAGCTTCTTCAATGAAGCACTTACGCTACTTGCTGCACGAAGCCGATGTCGGCTGATAAAGTCTCCCGCCAGTACCTCCTTGACGCACCCTTCGCGAGCGATGGCTTTCAGCAAGCGCACATGTCCAGCCGAATAGGCCTTCAACAAATCAGCATACGAATAGCTTTGTTCGGAAACGATCTGTTCCGTAGCATACGTCACCAACCCCATATCCACATCCCGATTATAGCCGTACAAGCGATTGAGGAGACATTGGATATACCAGGTATGTCCGTCAAATTTGTCATAAATCACATCGAAAACTTCACGTGGGAGCTGCACACCATGTTCAGCAAAGTGTCCGACGGAGAAACAAGCATACGCCTCACGATCAATGGGTCCAATGGTCAGCAGTTGCGTACTCTGATAGAACGGTCTTTTTGACGACGTGAACATCTCCTGCATCAAATGTTGCTTGCTGCCCGCAAAAATGAAGTTTACGTTGGGCAGGAACTGAATGTAGGAGCGTAACAAAGCTTCTATCCCTTTCTCCGGGTATTCAGCGATCTGTTGGAACTCGTCGATGGCAATATAACACCGTTTCTCCGAGGATCCCAGATAATCGAATATCTCTTTCAGTGTACGCCCCTCCTCTTGTGGTGCCACGTCAATCGTTACTTTGGGGGTTCCGGTCAGCTCATCAATAGTGAATACCGGACGACAACTACGAATGAACTGTCCGATGCGGCTTAATGCTTTCTGAGGCGCAGTATCCAGTTTCCCCAACACAGTATTGGCAAATAAACGCACTAAATCCCCCATTGATTGCGTAGAGTAGATATCCATATAGAGCGTGACAATATCGGGCTCCTGCTCTTTCAGGCGATAAAAGGCATGACGAATCAAACCGGTTTTACCCATACGACGCGGGGCTATCAATGTTACGTTACGTCCATTATGGAGTGCATCGAGAATAACTGCCGTTTCTGTCTCACGGTCACAAAAGAATTCAGGGCTGTGATAGCCCGCTATTAGGAAAGGATTGTTTGGTTTCATATTATGCCATCTAATCATTACACAATTATCGTAACGCGAATATCGAAATTAAATACAAAATAACCAAAGAATCCACTATATAATTTACAACCTATGAAAAAGCGACTTTACTTTATCCCCGTATTCATATATATACGCTCTATTAAGCAAAGTTAAAATGAGGGAAGAAAAGACATAAATATATGGTTGAAGTTTATGATATAATGATCTTATCTATTTTTAATTGCAAAATGCTAAAAATGGCCATCCTCTAAATCATTTATTCCATTACAAATATAAAAGCCATACTTGATAAAACAACAAAATACTAAATATTTTATCTTTGTTGAAGTAAGACATATGAAAACTCACTCCAGACATACTGAATGAAACAGAGCGAAGACTTAAAAGACTATGCATTTTATAAATGATGAAAATCAATCCCAACAACTGGGCTAATATTATACAAATATAAAATTGATCCGGGAGATAACTGAACTGGCACACAGTCAAATCAGATTGGGACAATTAGACGCCAGCCCTCCTATTTGCAATAATTAAAATTTTAGAAAAAAATGACTAAACGAAAATCGATAAAATCAGATACATATCGAGTCCTTTATGCTCGCTCAGGAAATAAATGTGCATTTCCGGGTTGTAGTACTCCGATTTTTGAGGATAACAATCAATTAACAGGAGAATGTTGTCATATTGAAGCATATTCGAAGGGAGGTCCTCGATATAATGCGTTGCTATCAGATGACGATAAGAATAGTTATGATAATCTGATTTTGATGTGTAGTAGACATCATAAAATTATTGATGGCAATCCAGATGACTATCCAGTAGAGTATCTAAAAAATATCAAAGCATCTCACGAGGAAAAGTATATGGAATCTACTTTGAAGTTGAATAATTCTATGTTAAAACAACTCATGGAATCAACTCAACAATATTGGCGCGAGATAAAATATATTCACGATAATGACACAACAGGACTACACCGAGAATTTAGCATAGATATGTCTATATTCCAAATAATTACACTACTTGAAGAAACAATAAATAATTTAGAAGAGATCTTTGATTATCACATACAATCAGATGAATCTTTATATAAGGACTTTCAGCAACTATGTGAAAAATTGGGATATGATACAAGTTTAATTGGCACCATCCCTTATTACGAAAATCCCTATGCAAATAGGAATTGGGATATAAATTATTTAGGAGGGCCTAATAACTTTAAAACCTTAAGGATGTATTTTTATGCTTTAATAATTAAAGCATTAGAAATAACTGCTGCAACCGATTTTTCCATATTTCCACTACTAAATAAGTGGAGACAAAAATTCTTCGAATTTCAGAAAAACAATTATTATTCTGATTGATATATAGCTGCGTTATAAATGTACCCACCACTCGTACATAGAGTAATAGTGCTGTGCTGGCTGCTTATTCCGGACGATAGTCGGCCACCTAAGTTAGAGTTGCAAAGATATCAATATTTCTTTCTCATGCTGTCTCCCTGGAGTTCAAAGCGCAAAGATTTATACACAAGCCTGTCCAGACAGGCCGCGGCAAGCATCTCATTCCTGAAGATTCCGTACCAGTCTGTAACGGCAAGCTAGCTGGAGATTATGAATGATTTCTTATGGTGCCTGTCATTAATGATTATCAGATCCAGTCATTCGATTTTTTCGAAGGACTTGAGTTTAAGCCCTTCAATGCGGGGCCAGTTTAAGCTCATCTGGCTGCCTGTTGACAGTATAGTACTTCACCTTGATCCCAGTCTGCAGGCACGCTCCCCCAGAGTGCTTGCAAGGAAGGGCTTGCCTGTTCCGGTGAGACCTCTGATAATGATGGAGGCTCCCGCCTTGAGGTATTCTCCGGTGACAGGCTGATTGACTGCTCCGGACAGTATTCCTCTGACATCACTGGTTTCAAGTTCCTCAATGCATGCGTGATGCTTGAAGTTAGCGTTCCTTATCAGCCTGTCTATCCTGTTGCTACGACGGCTGTCCAGTTCGCTTTGAAGTAGCAGTTCAAGGCTGTCGGAGAATGACAGTTTGTCTGTCTGACGTGTCACGTTCTGTATTCTCTAGCGCAAGGCCATGACATATGCAAGATGTAAAATATTTGGCAATAAAATCACATGTTCTAGTATGATTCCACCCTTATGCACTTGTCCTTACGGTAGGTAGGCGAAGTTTTCATGCATCCCAATTAAACCGTTTATTATGTGCTTTTAGCATTAATGGTAAGAATAAAATCCAATATAATAATACCCAAATATAAAACTTTGTACCTTTGTAACCAATTATAATCAAGATCAAACACTAGTATGGTAATAGTTTGACATATTCAAGCCCGTTCATTACGATAGTCTTGACCCTGATAAAACATGGATAGAACAATACGGTTGTGTATAAGAAATTGAGGAGGAAACTAAACATGAAAAAGATCCGTTCCAAATGGAAGCAGCTATCATAATAAGCTTGGATTGTGGAGATGGGTTGGTGCTAGCCAGGTTCAGCAACGCTCTATGAGGTTCAAGGGAACTCGCTGCCTTCATAGAGTTTTGTAGAATAAAGGTGGTATGATAAGTATAATCTTTATTCATGATAAAATAGACAGTCGTGGAATGTGTTCCCTAAAACCAAGGTTACAATGTACTGGAGATGTTTGGCTCTTTGCCCGAAGGATGTGCAACACTGCGCAAGGCTTTTGCCCATGTAAAACACCTTAAGCAGAACATCACTCAGGCAACCAAAGAAAAAACGTAAGCAAGTCTGAACGGGAGAAGAGCATTGGTGCCTATAACAACAGCCATTCCATTGACGACATCAAGCGTTTTAGTAGATTCAGCAATCGAAGTTCCATATTCCGCATTATGAACAAATACGGAGTGTCACTCAACCGTGGCAAGTTTAGTGGACCGCTCGGGAAAAGAGAGGCAAAAAGAATAGCATAATTTATTCCGGGCTCAAAGAATATTCGTGATATAAAAACATCTATAATATTTCTATCATAAAAACAATTCATTTTTTATAACTCAAAGTAAATAATAATATGCCATTAAATCCAAACTCGGCAAGAGACGAAGTTAATTCTTTTCTAATAAAGCCTGAAGATGAAAGAGCAAATATGTATCCTCAGTTCTTTAATATGGTAAAGCTGGAACAGTTCAGACATATTAGCGATCTGGAGTTACGCTTCAAACATCCTATTTCGATTATCTCTGGCTCAAATCGCTCAGGCAAAACATCCGTACTAATGACCATTGCCTGTAGTCATTACAATTTTGATCGTAAAAATGTTGCAAACGGCATGTGGGGAAGAGCGACTTGGAGTCATCTTGTGAGGTTCACCAACCACGATGTTCAAACCGAAGATTGGATATATCATATTGAGTACAGAGAAGGTACTCGTCCGAAAAATGGTAGAGGTTACCGCAAACATATATCGAAGAAATGGGGAGGAGCTGGTAAGAAAGATGGACAGATAGGCAAACCGACTAATGGGCATCCGAACGGAGGAAGACACGTCTGTCTGATAGATTTGAATCGCATCAATCCAGGTAGACATCTCACATCTTCGACTTATAACAAGGCAAGAAGAGCTAATATACAAGCAATTGACAATCAAAATGACATAAACGACTATCTGTCTTATATACTTGAGTCTGAATATACAATTAGTAAGTTAACAGAAGCTGCGGACAATAACGTGTATAAGTTTTGTGCTGGTGGCACACACAATTATTCCAGTTTCAACACTGCATCAGGAGAAGATGTGCTTGTCAATCTGTTAGAGCAGATACTCCACATGCCAGATTATTCACTAATCTTGATAGATGAGTTAGAAGTGGGATTGCATCCAAAAATTCAGCGCAGACTGATGGATGTGATATATATCATTTCCCAAAAACAGCATAAACAGTTCATTATTACTTCTCATTCATATGCAGTCATGGACTGTGTACCAAAATCTTCTAGGATATTTATACAGAACAATGGGGGCAATTATGTGGCAAAAGTAGGTTTAACCACATACGAGACCTTAACACGTATGGATAGCGAGGCATTCCCCGTTGCCATGATTTATGTAGAGGATGAAGTGTCAAAAATGATAGTTGATAATGCCATTAATGAACTCAACACAGCCAATCCAGGATTTGCGCGTCTTGTAAAACCCGTTGTTATAGGATCAGCAAATGAAACATATAAATATTTTAAGACGCGACTGGCATTAAGTTCTGTTGAAACATTATTCTCTAAAGCTTCTTGTGTTTTGGATGGCGACATGCAACACAAACGAGATAGAAATGGAAATATCGCATACCCTCCAGAGGCAAACCTTTTCTTTCATTTTTCAAATGACGCACCAGAAAAAATGCTTGTGAAATCATACTTGTCCATGTATCCTAATCCCGCACTTCAATATCATGTTGATAATTCAAACCCACACTGCTTATTGGGGAAAATGGTTGAGGAAGGGCTAGTTGCAGATCGTCACCATGCATTTGAGCTTTGTTGCGATTTGTACAAGAATTCAGCTAATGGAGGCAACCATTTTCAGGCATTGAAACAGTTCATACAAAACTTAATACAACCGTAATTGAATAAAAACACTTATAAGTTCTTCACTATTATTCTACAAGTTGATAAATAAAACGTGGGGGGGGGTGAAAAATGAGCAAAAAAGAATATATACAAGCCAATAAGGATTGGCTGGAAGCGCAAAAGCCAAAGAAGAGGGAATAAAGCCACTCCCGAAAGGACTCTATTACAGAGTCTTCTGTGTCGGACCAAACACTACTCGATCAGACACAAGTTTCCACGATTGGAACTCCAAAATATCCGCGTATCCACCCTCGATTTTACAGCCCATTTTGGCGAAATAAACCCGACATGCCTATCTTTGCAAACGGGGTCTGTCGGGTCTCGAAAGGGCTGTTTTCACCTCTTTCCCTTCTGTTAGGAGGAAGCAATGAAAAAATCGTCAAATCGACGATTTTTTACAAAAACAAGTAAACTTTTAAGATTCCTATCTTTTAAGCCGCAAACCATTGATAACCAGTTGACATTTGACAGCGCATCGAAATCTATCACTCAAATTGCAGGCGAGCGCAATTATCAGGATTTAGTATATAAAGCCAATAATTCTTCTCTGAAATCTTCAAGGCACAATAATAATTCATTACAGACTAACCGCATTAAAGATAATATCAAAGAAGATTCAACACATTTTTACAGAAGAGTAAGAGTAATAGCTCCTTTCTCTACCAGAACTAGTTCTTCTTCTCCACATGTTGCCACATGTGGATATACGCTGCTTGAATAGCCATAAAGAAAGACAGCTATATATCGAGCCACTTCCCATAGACATAAATATTCCGCTCAAGGTAAGCAACCGGTGAATACCGTATTGATTTGACAGAGAATATTACTATTAGGTCCGACTAGGTCCGACTAGGTCCAACTTGTATAAAATTGGCTCAAGTCGGACCTAGTTTGTACTACTTGGGAGTGATTTGGTTTTCCTTTGCCCAGGCTCTGGGCAGTAGTCCTGCGAGGTCCTTGCCGTCGCGCTGCCAGTAAGGCAGTTTGCAGAGGACATTCTCCATCCATGTCCTCGGGTCAACCCCTGCGGCCTTACAGGTGCCTATGAGGGAGTATACGATGGCTGCCCGATATGCAGAGGCGTCGTTGCCGCAGAAGAGATAGTTCTTCCTGCCGAGTGCCAGCGGCCTGATGGCATTCTCGATGAGGTTGTTGTCGATGTTGATCCTGCCGTCATTCACATAGCGCGACAGCCGTGGAAGAAGACTGTAGGCATAGGCAAGGGCTTCTCCAAGCCTGCTCTTGGGAAGAACCTTTGCATAGGTTTCCTCGATCCACTTCTCGAACATCAGGATTGTGGGATAGGATATCTTCCGGCGTTGTTCCATACGCTCTTCCGCGCTCAGGCCTTTATCGTCCGCATCGCTCTCCACCTTGTACAGTTTTCTTATAAAGAGTATGCCCTCCATGGCAAGCCGTTCGTTCTCTTTCAGCGAGTCGACGAACTTCCTCCGGACATGCGCCCAGCAGCCGTGCACGGTTATCCCGGGCATCTTTTCAAACTGGTCATATGCCTCATAGCCGTCGCATTGTACGTTCCCCCGGTATCCACCCAGGATTTCCCGGGCAACGTGATGGCCTCGGCTGCCCCTGTCATAGTAGAACATGACATCCCCCGTGACCGCGTCCCTGACGCACCACTCGTAACCCTTTCTGGCCTTATGCTTTTCGTTGTCGATTACCGGTATCACGCTCTCGTCGATCTGGATGTATTCGCTTGAGAGGATCTGACGCCGCAGGATGTCGTACAGAAGCTTGAGTTTCTCCACTGCAGCTTCATACCATCCTCCCATCGTGGAGTCACTTATCGTTATCCCGGACTCCCTGTATTGCTGTATCAGGCGGTAGAACGGAAGGTGGTAGACGAACTTTCCCACTATGATATCGGCCAGGACCGATGCCCCTGCCATACACCTGGCTACCGGGGAGAGAGGACGTTCCGGTGAGAGTATCTTCCTGTCTTCCGGGAGCTTTGTCTCTATATCGGATTTGAGGATGACCTTATGGAAGACAGCCTTGTGGATGTATACCTCTGCCGGCCTCTTCTCAAGACGGGAGGATTCATCTGTCCCTATCTCTACATATTCATCCCTGAGGTGGCCGTTTCCGTCAAGAACCCCGTCGGGATAGATGTGGACGACCTTCTCCGGAAGGCCGGTGATGTCCAGAGGCCTGCGCGAGGGCTTGGTTTTTACAGTTATCGTTTTTGTGATGGTCTTTTCCGCTTCTTCGACCTCCCTGTCAAGCTGAGCACGTTCCTCGTCGGTGAGATGTTTCTCATCGAACAGCGACAGCTGGGAAGGATCTACGGGAAGTGCCTTCTCGCTCATCTGACCGAAGACTTTCTTGCGGAGCCACAGAAGCTTGTTCTGGAGATCCTGGATTAGGCAGTCCTTTTCAGCAATGGTCATACGGAGATTTTCCACCTCCGCAAGTGCTGCCGCCAGCTGTTCCTCGACCGTCATAACTACTTGTTTCTCCTCTGTTTTCAATACTTAAAGATACGAAAAAAGTGCCATATACGCAAGTCTGTGGCACTTTCTCATTCACTTATCTACGTAGTCTCTTCAGATTCTCCAGTCGCTGTCTGCGACAATCCGGCTGTTCGATTATGCCCTCTACTATCATGACCAGTTCGCTCCATTCTATCCTCCCGCTGACAGCATCCTTCTCCAGCCCGGAGGGCATGCCGAAGGTTCCGGATTCAAGAAGCTTGCAGTACAGCACAAGACCGCCCGGCTCCCAGTGAAGAAGCTTTATCCTGTTCCTCGACTTGTTCATGAAGATATAGACATCACCGTTGCACGGGTCACAACCCAGTTCATTCGTCACTATTCCGCTCAGCGTGTAGTAGCTCTTCCGCATGTCGGTAGGCCGGTTGTACAACCAGTACCTCATGCTGTCATTCAGGCTAAACATGGCTCGACGACGCCTGGATTATTGCCTGTATCATCGTCGCGTCCAGATTGCCCTGGATCCGCAATACCGTCCCTGTTTGCGTGCGCATCTCTATGCTCATCGGACCGGACTCGTATACTGGCTTTCTGCCTCTGCCTGCTTTCCTGTTTGTCAGCACAGGTTCCGGAAAACTGTCATTTCCACGCACCAGCTGAAGGAACTCTCCTGATTCACGTTCACTGGCCTGAGCCTCGGCGTATCTGCGTTTGCTGTCATAAAACTGCCACTCAGGTATCCCAATTTCTTTCAGTCGGCTCTTGTAGGAGACTCCATGCTCCTTGCAGTATTGAACTATCTCTGCAATTTCTTCTCTTGTAAGCATTTTTTTTGCGCGAAGATACCTCGCGTGGAATAAATTCGCTACACGCTTTTCACCGGTTGCTTACCGCTCAAGATAGAGCGTGTGCAGGTCATACGAGATAATCCACAGACATAACGAGCGGTCTCCACGAAGACTGAACGTCAAATCACGGAAAGCCGCTTTCGGGAAGCGGACGTCCTGCGTGTAGAATCGCCCCTTATAACCCGCAGGCGTCGCTTCACACAAGTAGATACTAAAAGAGCGAAACAACCAGCGGAGAATCCTCCGCCGGTTTTCGGGGTACAGGCTCTCGACGTAAAATCGGTGGTAGTAAATCATCTCCTGTTGCTTCAACGTAAACGATACCTCCGGGCAAAATAGGCAACAACTCCCGGAATGTGTTTTTTGTAATAGGGTTGATTCTCCCGGCACCACGTGGCGAGCTCCTGCTTCGTGGTAAAGGGACGACGCCAACTGCGTCCCGACATGATGTGATCCAATTCCGGAGTAAGGCGTTCAACAAAATCTCCGACGGTCCAGCCTTCCCAGATGTGCTTCTGAAGGTCAATCATACTAAATCCATTTTGAGGTTTGACATACGGTTCATGGGCCGGCTCCATTTAGGAAAGAAGGTGCCGGCCACGGGCCGATACACAGCGGCGGGACCAACCGGAGGCTCTTTTCGGACGATACAACCCCGACGGGTGGAGATCGTGCGAAAAGGGACTTCAAGGTGCAGGCGCGTTGCTATCTTGGCCCGAGGTCGGCACTTGTGGAATAACCTCCTACCCCACTGTCAAACTTTTTGCTCATCCGGTCCGACCACAATCCGGGGAGTACGCCGCAATGCATTCTGCAGATTGCGCTGGTTGATCCGGTAAACGAGCATCAGCAGATCGTAGGCGCTGTACAGGAATTGCCGCCGATAGATCTTGGGGCGGATCAGCCGTTTTTGACGGTAACGGGTCAGCGTTTCGGGGCGAATGCCGAGGACCTCGCAGGCCGCATCGGCCGTCAGGAAGAGCGGTTCGTCGCTTTGACTGCACAGGTATTCAAACAGCAGCAAGCCCTTACTCAAAAGGAAATTCGTCTTGATAAGGCGTTCGAGCTGTTCGGAGGGTACAAGCCGATAGATCCGGGGACTTTGTTTGGTTTCCATGGGTAACAAGATTTATTGATTCAACGATTCGAGTTTTCCGCGGCGGCGCATCTTGCGGATGAACTCCTGCACTTCGGAGAGCAGGTACATGCGCCGGGCTCCGATGTTGAAGCCGACAAGCAGCCCCTGTTCGCGGAAGCGGCGCACCTGGCGTTCGCTCTGGCGGAGCAACTGACAGACCTCCGCAAAATCGAGGATCGGATCGCCTTCGAGCTGGCTCCGGTGATCCTTCATGAAGTGTACGATCTCGAGGATCTCTTCGACCGTCCGCAGAATGCGGGACAGATCATCCGTGTGTTGATTTTCCATCTTTATCGGGTTTGGTTTCCACGGCAAAAATGGGATAACCCCGGCACTCGTTTATCAGTGTTTGAATCAATTATATGTTTTTTCAGATCCGAAACCCGGACATCTCTTGTCCCCGGCAGTCCATCAGATAGCAGGAGTGAAACCGCCAGAACTTGCCGGTATCGGCAAAAATCATCATTCTGGGATTGGGAATCACCACATAACTTGCCGATAAGACAACTGTTTTTTAGGTTCGGTTTTTATTGCAAAGTTCGGCAAGTACACCATCTAAAGGCTCATGCTATTCAAAGAAAGTATGACGAGCGACATTGCTTCCGACATCATCGACAGTCACAAAATGCATTGAGATACCAACTTGACACACACGGCCTTGACTAGGGACGATACCGCGAGTCGGACGCTGCCTGCGTCCTAGAGCAAAATAATGATGCAGAGAAGGAGAAGATGACCCAATTCTATAACATCACACACTCTGCACGTAACGAAAGATTTGTAAAACGGAGATAAATTTCCTATTTTTGATATGCATCTGCTGAATGATTGATTTTTCGCTGTATTCTTACGGCGATTATGACAATGTCAGAACATTGTTCGTTCCCGGTTTTCGACTGTGTGCTTTCGATGTCGTTTGACACTTTAAGTAGAATATTCAGCAGATGCTGTTTTTATGCAAACAGAAATGCCAGACATCCAATCCACATTCCAAGCGGTTACAACTAAAAGAGAACTCGCCGAACGCTTGGGGAGTTCCCTCAAGATACTCGTTATTTATACAAGCTACCTCCCAAACAACAATACAAAAAATACGACATTCCCAAGCAAACCGGAGGGACGCGCGAGATATATGCTCCAATCTCCGGCATTAAACAAATTCAGAAACGTTTATCGCATATTTTGCAGAACTATCAGCCTGCCAAATTTTGTGTGCATGGTTATGTCAAAGAGAGGAGTATCAAAACCAATGCTTATATCCATCGAAGAAAGCGAATTGTCATCAATCTGGATTTAAAAGATTTCTTTCCCTCTATCAACTTCGGACGAGTCCGAGGTCTATTTAAAAGTGCTCCGTTCGGATTCAATGACGAGGTAGCCACGACTTTGGCGCAAATCTGCTGTCATGACGGGAAATTGCCGCAAGGAGCACCAACCTCGCCTGTCATCTCGAACTACATTTGCCGCAAACTGGATAATGAGCTGATTGCCTTTGCCCGCAAACACAAAATAAATTACAGCCGATATGCGGATGATATTACCTTCTCAACCAATCTACAGTTTCTTCCGACGGCCGTAGGTCATATCAAAGAGCATAAAATCGTCTTGTCCAACACATTGCAAAAGATCTTTCAGGACAATGGATTCACCATCAACGAGGAAAAGACAAGATATGCTCTGCGAACAAACAGACAGGAGGTTACCGGCCTGATTGTCAATGCCGGAATCAACGTTCCTCGAAAATATATCATGCGCATCCGGGCCATGTTGCATGCCTGGGAAAAATATGGTCTTGAAGCGGCAGCGAAAGAGCACTTTGAGAAGTTCAACTACAAGCACAAACATCCCGATTACCCAGAAATAGCATTCAAGAACGAATTGACCGGCATGTTAAATTACGTCGGGCAAATGAAGGGAATAGGCAATCGGGTGTATATCGCACTCTACTACCGAATCAAGAGACTCGACTCGAATATCAAGCTATCGATTCCTGAATATATTCCCGCCCCGGAAGGTACTACTGTCGTGTTTTGTGAAGGCAAGACAGACCCTCTTCACCTGGAAACTGCACTATCCTGGTTCCATCAACAGGGAGAATTTTCCGATCTGGATCTACATTTCTTTAAATGGAGATCCGATTTGGATATCAACAATGACACCTTGCTGCAGATGTGCCAGACTCGGCCACAAGCCAAAAGGGACAATCGAATCGAGATCTATCTGTTCGACAGAGATGTTCCTAGATATATTCAGAAAGCAGCTGAAAAAGATAAATCTTACAAACATTGGGAAGCAAATGTCTATTCAGCGCTCCTTCCTGTTCCGGAACACCGTGATTTCAACGAAATATGCATAGAACATTTTTATCCGGACGAAGATTTGTTGAAAGAAGACAAGGATGGACGCAGGTTATATACGACCAGAGAGTTTGATCCGGAATCGGGGTGTCATCTCAAACTTAAAGAGGTATATTATGCAGGCTCGCGAGCTCAGTTAAGGTGCAAATACCCAAAGATTCTGGATAGCAATGTGAGAAAAACCGGATCCGATGAAAATATTGCCTTATCCAAAAATAATTTTGCAAAAAATATTTTCCACAAAACCGGATCTTTCAAAGAGGTCTCTTTCTCCTACTTCAAAGTCATTTTTGAGCTATTCGAGGAGATCATGGCGCAAGCAAAATAAAGGGACCTGTAATCTCTTATGCAGATAACGAACAAGTTTTATCTCCATACGCCCTATTGACCACAGCCCTTCAAACGCAGGATGATATTACGCCACACGCTCCCCCGTGACACCGCCCACATCTCGTTAAACACGGTATTATGCGACACTAAACCGCAACGCATCCGAGGCATTACTCATTCTCTGTTCTGTCTGGTTTTCAACCAGTGATTTCAATATAGGCACTTGTATTGAACGACGAATGCTCATTACCAAAAACATATCCCAATTGATTGCTGACACATCGTGTATTCCCTATTATTTTGTCTATGTTACGGTGAGAGTGTCCATAAATCCAGTACTCGATTGGGCTTGCGGCAATGTAGTTTCCCAATTCTACCGCAAATGCACCATTTAACGGACTACCCTTGAATTCCGGAGCCACCAATTCGAACGATGGGACATGATGGGTAACGACAACAATGTGCTTTGCCTTACTTCGATTCACTTGCTGCTCCAGAAAACGGAAACACCGATCATGCTCTTCATTGAATCTGACCCAATCCAAAGGCTCACAAGCCCAACGTATCCGGCGAAAATCGCTAATGGCGGACTCTGTTCGGAAGGCATCCTGCAATCCGATACGCCCCCACAACGTCGTTGCGATTAACTCCGTTTCATCGTTTAACGGGATTACGGAATTGTAACAACACAATATGTTCTCTCGTATTTGCAAAGACCATCCATCATAGAGTTTGCTAATATCAAACTGCTTGTAAAATTCATGATTCCCCGGGATAACGATTACTTGTCTGTAGTTTTCCGATGCCCAGTCCCAGAAAGGATGCCTCGAATAATTATCATCCCCAATATACCCGATGTCTCCGGCAAGCACAAGAACCTCTGCGGAAACAATCAATGGATGATGCTTCAGGAAATTGCTGTTTTCCTTGAATTCCAAATGGAGGTCGGAAGCGTATTGTATTTTCATGATAAAGCGAATATGCGTCTCATTTCCAGCAATACTTGCTCGATGAAGGCAGCATCTCTTTGTATGCTGGCCTGTAACGGTTGATTAGGCATCAATGATTCCATCTTCGTCACAAAGGCAACTGCGTCTCTCTTCATCTTTTCGGACAATTCTATCGGCTCTGCAATATAACCGCTTGCCATTAGCTTGAAAACATCGGACATATGTTTTCGAATATCACTGCTATGTGCAGGCGGTTCCTGTTCGGAAAGATTCAGGTATGCCTTCATCTTCAGACATATCAGACCTACTGTATCAACAACATGCAGTTCCTCTTCCATCGTACTGTGGGCCAATGCAAACTGATAAAACTCTTCATCCATCAGAATTGCAGACAGACTCGACACATCTTCACCGACAGGAATCGGGGTCAGATGACAACCAGCGGGAACAGTCAGCACTTCCGGCTGTTTGGACAGCAGTTCTATCTGATAAGGGAACTCTTCGTTCCGAGGTCTATAAAACCGAAACAATTCAGGCTCGGGCTCTTTCCCCTCACCTCGTTTTTTCTCTCTCTGTTCATAATCCCCATCATGGATAAAACTCCAAAATCGACGGCCAAATTCAGGTGTCATCCGTTCCACAACAAGAATCATGTCTATATCTTTCGTGGCTCGAGGTTTCATATCTGCATGACGCAGCATAATACTGCATGCCGTACCTCCTATAATCACATAGTTCTCCTGGAAATCTCCAAAATACTCCCTAAACTTATCCAGACCCCTTACTGCCATATTTCACGAATTATATTCTCCAATTCTTTTTCTACCCGCGGATCCTTGTCTTCGCGCAAAGACAAATACAACGACAATCTGTCGACATATCCCTGTTGCCCAATTTTCATTTCAGGGGAATATTTCCAGATTTCAATCTTATACTTGAAATCCGACGATTCCCACTCCGAGTAGGAATAATTTCCCGAAATATAATCCCGTTCCCAAATAGCTAATGTGGTCTGGTCGTCAGCATTCAGAAATGAGTAGTGTGACAAGGCGCTGACACCTCCGATGTAAAAAGAATCACCTCCTACCTCGTCCGAATAAACGATCTTTTTAACTGGCGACACAAAATAGGGCATCGCCTTATTCCATAGATCCTTTCGCAACATGGTGGAATAGATCAATTTTGTCTTCCTGTCTTTTCGAGCCTGCAGCAATTGCTTTCTTTCCAATTCACCAACGGCTCGAGATACAGCCAAATAGTTATACGGAATACGCGATTGCAGCTCTTGCAAAGTAAATTCGCACAGATCAGGATGAAGCAAATAATTCAACAAGACATATTGAGCTACGGGAGATAGTTGATGCTCCGGATCTTCTTTTTTCCGAATCCGTTCATTGATTAGCATACCAGGGAGAAACACATAACGGTCCGATACGACAAAATAAACCCCTTGCTCAATCAGTCGCTGTCTGATATAAAATGGCGCAGACTGCAAGATGAATACAACCGGAATTTCCAGAATTCGCTCAATCTGATTAGCAATGCGAGCATACCGCATCGGCGTGTATGTACGGGTCAAACCAGCATTTTCAACAAGGCACAACGGATGCTTATTGAATTCCGCATAATAAAACCGGAAACTCAATATTAGATCAAGACTTAACCCTTTCAGTTTATCCCGACCAATTTTATCAAGAGTGACAGGAACACCTGCAATAGATATTGTTTTCAGCATTTCTCATCATTTTCCATAATATGCATCATTATCAACATAAGTGATAACGATGCAAATATAATGATAATAATCTAGTTCACAATTTATATATGAATATTTATTACTTGCATTATAAAGATTATTATTACAGATAACGACACAAACATAATTACCCAAAACTTGATGAGTAACACGATCTTTTAATGCTCGCCAACACAAAATAACCGTTAAGCCACGCTCGACTACTTCCGAATCCCCTACTGAACCGCCGTGTCACCTTCCGGGAATGTTACAAGGGCTGAAAATATCAGATTGGGCACCGGGTCCAACCGTTGTATATAATATATTGATTTACAAACGTTTATACACGTCATAACATTCTCAAAAACGATAAAAAAATCCGCAGGTTCGTTTCCAATTCGGTTGCAAAATCCGGGAATTTTTCGTAACTTTGTAACAACCAAGTGAATACAAGGGGAAACAGCGAAAATAGGTTGTGGCCTATTCGGTGTATCTAAAAATTTTTACAATCTTAACACGTTGACATATTGGTGATTACGATATGGGTTCAGTTATCGTATTCTCCACCAAGAAGGCCAAACAAAAGCCTGAAAACCTGCAAATTTAAAGTTTGCAGGTTTTTTGTTTCCGTTCTCACCCGGGACAAAGACCGGACAACCGCGACCGATCCGGGGAACGCATTTCGAGTCCGGACCGGCATCGCCCCATCCTTCCTGCCAGTTCAGCAACCGGAGACACGTTGTTTTCTTCCGCCCCGATCGACTATCGGAGCAAAGCGACCAGCCGCGGCCCGGCAGTTTCGGGCAGGATCTTGCGAAGTTGGGCGAGAATCCGCTCCCGTGACTCCTGCGGCGAACGATCCGGACGACAGGCATCCGGGCCGAAAAGCGTCTCGGGCGTGGTGAGCAGCGACCAGCCCCAGCCATACTCCCGCCCATGGCGGTCGCGGGGATAGACAAAATCCTCCGTCACGATGTAGCCGCCCATCTCCAGGCGGGTCACATAGCCGTCGAACCGGCTCCGCATCTTCGGGCCCGTAAAGCCGCATGCCGCACGCAGGTCACGGGTAATGAGGCTTCCCTCAACCTTCAACACGTCGAGGATGCTCCGTTCGATGCTTCCCTCCCCGGGCTCGGGCGAGACGCTCCTCCGGTAGTTGCAGAAGTCGGACCACCATGCGCGGCTCACGAAGGCGGCCTTGCCGTTGAAGAACTTTCCGTAGGCGCAGCCGCTCTCCTGAAGGATAGCCCCCTTCCACTCCCACAGCGGCCACTCCCAGCCCCCGTCGGGCAAGCGTCTGTACTGACACTCCTCATCCATCACCTCCTCGGCCGACCAGCCCGGAACCCCCATGCGCAGCAGGGGAAGAAAGCCCACTTCGTTGATGCAGTCGATCAACTCGGGGCATGAATGCAGCTTTTCTCGTATCATTGTCCGATCTCTCCGTTAATTCGTCTTTTCACTGCGGAGCAGGCCTTACGGAAGAGGGCCGAATGCTCCATCGTCCGCTCCATCTCCCGGAAACGGTGCATCGGAATGACGAAGCTGAGTTCGTCGGCCGGGACCAACAGCCGGGCCGAGGGGTCCAGCAGTCCGATGAAGCAGCTCCTGCCCTGCCGGCGGTTCTCCCCGACGGCAAAGGTTACGATGCTGCAGCACCCCGACGCAAAGCGCGTCGAGACGGCATCGTCGGCATCGTTGTCGTAGAAGGCCCAAGCGCAGAGCCCCGACAGGATGTCGGGCGTGGCAAAGAAGAGCACCCCCTCCATCCCGTCAAGCGAGGCAAGACGGTCCATGCGGACGAAGTTCAGAAAGGGTCTCTCCGTCGGGCGGATATCGAGGCGGCGGATGTACTCCCGCACCTGCCCCGGGGTCTGCTTGTAGTGCTCGACCTCCGAGACAAAACCTGGAATGCGCTCCTGCATGGAGGCGAAGGCCGTATAGAGACTTCCGCCGCCGCACAGCACGTTGTCGGCGCACAGCGTGAGCGCTCCTTCGTCACACACACGGCGGATGGCCCCGATCATGCAACGGGGAATCCGCCGGCACTCGGTGGCGGGATTATCCCCGTATCCGAAGGCAATGGGCAGCGGCGCGGCATCACCAAAGGCATCACGGTATCTCAGCAAAAATGACTCGACCATGACCGAATAATTTAACTCCTATCAAAGATACGCGTTTCCCGCCGGTTTTCCTCGGCTCTCATAAAAAAAATCGTTTCAGAGAAGGAATGCTGACACCAGGGAATCCGGGAAACCTTCCCGTACAAAAGAGACAAAAAAAACGGGACCCGCCATTTGTGCGGGTCCCGTTTGCATATTCGGTTGCGTACGCGGCCTACTGCGCATAGGCATGCCGGAATCCCCGGACCTTGTTCCATGCGCCCCGCGTGAAGTCGGGCACCTCAACCGGAGCCGATCCGTTCTCGATCGAGAGGGCCGACAGCGGCGCCAGACAGCACCACTCGGCCAGATCGTAGACATCCATATCAAGCGGCAGGCCGTTGCGCAGGCAGTAGACCAGGCGGTAGTCCATGATGAAGTCCATACCGCCGTGACCGCCTACGGTGCGGGCCAGGTCACCCACCTCGCGGATGATCGGGTGCATGTATTTCTCGACCAGCGCCGCATGCTGCTCGGGCGACAGGAAGCCGTGAGCCGAGAGGTTCTCATGGTCGGGCATCTCGTCCGACGCCACCTGCTCGGGCTCGAGTGCATAACCCTCAACCGGATACTTGTTGGCAAAGCCCTTCGTACCGGTCAGCTGATACATCCGCGAGTAAGGACGCGGCGTCAGCACATCATGCTGGATGTGAATCGTCTTGCCGTTCAACGTACGGATCATCGTCATCGTATGGTCGCCGTTGGCAAAGGATTCGGGAGCCTTGCCCGTCGTCTCCTCGATGTAGGCCGGACCGTTCACCGCTTTCGTATCCATCGACACAAGAGTCGTCATGCGATCGCCCCGGTGGATGTCGAGCAGCTGGCAGGCGGGGCCCATGCCGTGCGTGGCGTAGACGTCCCCGCGATGCTCGCGGTTGTAGTCCAGGCGCCAGTTGTTCCAGTAATATGGCCAGAACTCCTTGAGGTTGTGGATATAGCTACCCTCCGTATGGAGCACCTCACCGAAAAGTCCCTGCTGAGCCATGTTCAGCGTGTTCATCTCGAAGAAGTCGTAGACACAGTTTTCCAGTTGCATGCAGTGCTTGCGCGTGCGCTCCGAGGTCTCGATCAGCGCCCAGATCTCGTCGAGAGTCATCGCGGCAGGCACCTCGATGGCCACATGCTTGCCCTGTTCCATGGCGTAAACACCCATCTCGGCATGATGTTTCCAGTCGGTGGCAATATACACCAGATCGATGTCGGTCCGCTTACAGAGTTCCTTCCACGCATCCTCCGCACCGCTGTACTCGGCAGCCGCGGGAAGACCCGCACGGGTCAGCAACTGCTGCGAAGCGGCAACACACTCGGGACGCAAGTCGCACAGGGCAACTATTTTCGTACCGGGAATATGGGTAAAACGTTCCACGGCACCCGGTCCGCGCATGCCCAGTCCGATGAACCCGACACGTACCGTATCGAGCCGAGGAGCGGCAAAGGCGACCATATCCTCCTGCCCGGCGGGACGCTCGGGAACATCGGTCCGGATCGGACCGGTAGCCGCCTGCCGGCAGCAGCCTCCCGCAAGGAGGACTGCTGCAAGTATCACGGCACCGTAAAAGATCTTTTTCATGTATTTCTTTTCGTTTGACAGTTAATTCGTTACTTGTTGATCGGAATACGCTTTCCGTCAGCCTGTACGGCATAGAGTCCCGTATTGGTCAGGTCCGCATTGTCGGGAACCGTAAACGTAGACATGTTCGAGAAATAGATCAACTCACCCAGGCTGTCGCCCGAAGCAGCCTTGCGCAACTCGACAGCCACCGCCTCATCGCAGTCCGTAACCGTATAGGTCCGGCCCGAGACCGTATAGGAGGGTCTCTTCGTAATCTGCTTCTTCGACTGGAAAGTCGTATAATACCCCATGTCGCAATACATCACATTATCCTTGATCTGACGGTCCTCGATATACTGGATCGGAGCGGCCTTGGGATAGTCTTTCGCTGCGATCTGCTCCTTGGCCTGGGCGATCATCGCCTCCGTCACACGGTAACGGGCCGAGCCGTACTGCTCGTAAGTGATGTCGATCGGACGGAAGAAGCCCCACGTCTCGAAGAACTCCGTGAGATCCTGACCGGCAGCCTCGCAGGCCTTGACGGCAAACTTCAGCTGGCTGGCACCCGGATCGTCGGTCGTCGAGAACTCGCTCGGCAGAGGATCGTCGCGCAACAGCTGGAAGAGCTTGGGCCAAAACTCGGTGTCGAAACCGCACCGGTGGTAATAGATCCACAACTGCCAGTTCATGCGCATGTGCAGTTCGGTATCCTCGCCCTGATGCGTCGCACCACCCATGAGGGGCCAGGTCTCCTTGCCAACCCAGCTCAGAGCCAGTTCGCTGAGCATGTCGCCACGCGAGCCGTACTTGTCCATCTTGTAGATCACGTAGTTCGAGAAGAGGTTGTTGGACGACTCGCTGGCACTCTTCCAGTTGATCGCCCCCTGGTTGATGTGCCCCACCTCATGGGCCGGACCCCAGGCGTTGTCCTCTGCGGCCAGCAGCTGCTCGCGCGTGATGATCTTGTAAAGGGCCGTCGAGGCCGAGAAGTTCACACGGCGGTTCGATGCGTCCATGTAGGCCGACGGATTGGTGCTCGATACGGCCATGATGTGGTTGTTGAAGTACGGGCAGTCATCGAGTCCCATCAGCTCCTGTTGCCAGGTCAGGATATCGTCCCAGGCCTGGATGCCCGACACGATGGACGAGGGGGCATCGGAACGCAGCTGGGCAGTGTGGAAGTTGAAGATCATCTTGCGGCCCTTGACCACGAAATACTTGTAGGTGCAGTGGGCCAGCAGCTCCTGGTACTTCTGGTCGGTCTGGTGGCGCTCCAGGTCGAAATAGCCCTGCACCTTGCCGCAACCGCGGAGGATGTGGACCTTCACCGGCTCGGAAGCCTCGGAGAGCGATGCCGCCGTGTTCATCACGTAACACATGCCCGAAGCCGAGATCTTAATGACGTTGAGTCCGGCCGTAAGCGTCACCTCCTGATCGACCGTATCGTAGGCATTACCCTGCGACATGCCGCCGTAATTGGGGCCGTAACCGTCGGATGCCTCTCCGTAGACGGCCAGGCTGAGGCTCTGTCCTTCGGGAACCTTGTCCACGCACACCAGAATCTCGTCGCCAGCAGCCACCTCGATACCTGTCGGGTTATCCATGCGCGAATACATCTTGGTGAGCAGCCGCAGGTTGATTTCGTTGTTGCTGTAGGGTGCATAGCTTTGGGCGCGGAACTCATACTCGAAACTGTCGTAGGTACCGTTCTGCAGAGGTACGGCTACCTCCTGGGCCAGATAGGGAAGCTGTTGGTAAAGCGCCGTGATCGACTCGCGCGACACATCCTCGCGCAGCTTGCTGCACGACAGGTCGGTAAAGACGCGCAGCATGGCCTCGTTGAGCAGATCTTTCTTCGAGAGGTAGAACTCGACCTCATAGATCGAAATGAAGCCGCCCGAAACCTTGTTGTCGCCGGCTCCGTCTCGGAAGCTCAACTTGAGCGAAGCCACATTCTCCAACCGCGACGGGAGGTAGACGGTCTGCTCACCACCCTTCTGCTGCAGGTCAAACGGATGCTCCGCATCGTTCAGCGCCACATAATCGGCCGCACCCTGCGCTTTGTAGGAGATGTCGAGCTTGCCGGGGCGTCCGTTGCCCGTACCCGAGTAGATACGGATGTAGTCGATCGCCTTCGTACCGTCGAACGTATACTCCAGCTCCACAGGGAAGGTCGTCGTGGGATTATCGATAGGGGCCTCCCACGGCGAGTGGTAGTTGGTCTGCATGTCGCCGTCAATCGTCTTGTCGGCTCCATTGCCCTCGTGTCTCTGATTATCCGTAGCCGACAATGCCTCGACCCGTTCGTCGTCGATATTGGCACCCGGTTCGAGCGTCTTCGTCTGCTGCGTAACGGTGCATACGGCGGCAATCTCCGCATACTGCGGATCAACCGGATCGATCGCAATCGTCGCGTTGCGCTCGAAGGGCTGCGTATTGGCCTGGACCTTATAGCTGTAAGTCCGGTCGGCAAAAGCACGCACCTCCGGCTCCGTCACAACCTCGATCCAGCCGGCATCGTCCTGCTCGTCGAGTTGCGGCTCACCCACCGTATAATCGATGTTCGAGGTCACCTTCAGCTCCAGCGTTCCGCCTTCAGCCGCAACCGTCTTGTCAGCTACGAGAATTGCGGGTCCGTAGCCCAGCTGCTGCACCGCGATCGTATAGTCGTTGCCGCCGGCCGATACCGATACCCGGGCCGAACGCACATCGGGCTCCTCACTGGCCAATACGGCCAGCATCAGTCCCGTCTGGTTGTTGTAACTCCTCGAGATCTTGCACCAGGCATCGTCCGAAGAGGTGAGTTTCCATTCATCCGCGGGAATATTCGACCGCACGGGAATGAAGACCACTTCCTGGTCTTTCGTGAAGTTGTAGGTCAGATACTCCTCGGCTATTTCGAAAGTACCGGCTCCCATCGTGGCCGTATCGTCTTTCGTGCATCCGGCAGCCAAAAGAACGGCACCGACCGCAAAACCCAGTATGTTTTTTATAAACTTTTTCATCTTCGTTATTTATCGTTTTTTCTGGTTCGGCTCCCGGCAGAGGGGTGTTTTCACCTCCTCTGCCGGGAAGCGACCGGATGAACTATTTCGTCAGATCCGCACCGTAAAGTTCGAGCTCCGAAAAAGCGACGCACGCTCCGGTTCCCTCGGGTACAGTCAGATCACCGCCGGCACTGCCCGCACTGCTCAACACGCCTAAACGAATGTGTTTGAATGCTGTAGGCAGCGAATAGACCGGCAGGGAGGCCCATACAAGGCCCTCGGTCGGCAGTCCCGACGAAACACGGCCCACCTCGGTCCAGTTCTTGCCATCCTCGCTCACACCAATCCGCACGTCGGCCGGCACGGCGTTGGGGTTGGAACGGGTTGCATAACGCAGATAGAAGGTCGAAAGCTGTTCCTTGAGTGCCAAATCGATGTAGTAGCCCCACTGAGGATCGCCCACAGGACCTCCGCCGTAGAAGGAATGCCAGTAGGAAGCGGCCGAAACCTCGCCGTCGAACAGGGCCGGCAGGCCACCGCCGTCTCCTGTATGCGTATAGGGAGACGAAGCCATGTCGGCCGACAGGGTGATCTTGTCGGGATCGAGGCGCACATTAAGCAGATACTCGGACGACGACGCCTCAATGGCAAACTCCTCCTTCGAGCATCCGGCCAGCCGCACGGGCAACAGGTACTCCTCCAGCAGTTCGAGCCCCGACCGGTCCACCGAAATTTCGAACGGAACGCTCTTCTCACCCGCCTTGAAAGTCACCTCGGTCGGCACGGTGAAAGACCCTGCCGGAAGCAATTTGTACTCCGTTTCGTTCTCGGAGTTGTAGGCATCGAGCCACTCCTGGCCGAGCACCTCCAGAGGGCAGGTGAAATCCCAGGAGTTGTCGATATTGAGCGCCACGCTGTTCTGATAGGTATTGACCACGGGGCTGCTGGCCGTGTAGTTGGCCTTCACAAGGCCCGACGAGGCCAACGACAGCTGCGGGATATCGATCTGAAGACTGAGCATCAACAGATTGACCGAAGCACCTATCGGCCGGTCGGAATAGACCTGCAGTGCCAGTACATAGTGTGCCGAGGGATCCTGCGCCTGCAGATCACTCACGGCATTGGTGTCGAGTTCCACCCGGGCCACCTGGTAGGCATCCTTGCCCGTGAAGGCAAACTCCGTGGGTGTAAGGAACTTGTAGCAACTGGCCGGAAGTTGGACGTAGTCCGTCAAATTCTCGATATTGTAGATATCCAGCTGCGCCTGGTCCATCACGACGATCCATGCCGTAGCCGTAGCATCGAGGTCTCGGCCGCTCTTGCAGATCGGAATGTCATAGAGCGTATTCTCGCCCGTCAGATAGAGCGACAGGGTCTGTTCGCCGCTGTTGCGGAAATAGACCAATGTCTGAAACTCCTCCATGTAGTCGCTCCGCGTGTCTTCACAGCCCGAAAGGCCGGACAGAAGCGCACCGCAGCACAATATGGTTTTCCACTTTGTCATTTTCATACTTCTGTGTCGTTTTATGCTCCCTTACCAACCGTAGTTCTGCGTAAGCAGCTTGTTGCGGTCGAGCTCGCGCTGCGGGAACGGGAAAAGATAATGGTTGTTTCTGAATATCCGGTTCTCGAACGAGACGCGGCGCCAGAACCCGTCGGGTGTTGTCGTTCCGCTTCCGGGAACCGACGTGTCCATGCCATACATCGGGCCGTTGTCGGTCTGCGTGGCGATCATCCACGTACGGGTATCGTAGAAGCGCAGTCCCTCGAAGGCCAGCTCCACGCGACGCTCCCTGCGGACCAGCTCGACCATCTCATCGGGCGTTGCCGACGGATAGGCTTCCAGAATGGAGGCCATGCCCGAGCGGTCGCGCAGCTCGTCCCAGTACTGCATGGCCAGATCGCGGCTCACGTCGGGATCCGAAATCCCGTTGCGCTCGCATTCGAATACGGCCTCGATGTAGTTGAGGTAGATCTCGCCCAGACGGAACGACGGGAAGGTCACGTTCCCCCACTGCCCCTGCGTATAGCTGTCGAGCGTGTGGTCGTAATAACGATTGACCATGTATCCCGACTTCGGGTAGTCGTGCGTCAAATGGCCGTTGCCCCCCTGGGCAAACGAACAGAGTTTGTAGTTGTTTCCGTATTTCCACTGACTGTCGCCCCAGAAGACGCTGACGTAGAAACGCGGCTCACGGTCCTTGTACATCACGGGCCACGAACCCTGGCTGTTGCCTACCGGTGCGCCCAGTGCGGTCATGAAGGGGTTGTTGAAGGTCTCCTTGGCAAATTCGTCGGAGGAGTAGCCCGAACCGGAATCGATGATCGGCGAGCCATCGGACTCATATCCCGTCACGGGATAACGGCCGTTGCTCATGGCATAGGCATCGACCTGCTGCTGCGTGGGGCCCCAACCGCCGTAGGCCGTTCCGCCGACGCCCAGGCCGGGAGCCGTATGCACACCCAGGGTATAGCGCGACTGATAACCGCCGCCGCAGAAGATGATCTCCTTGTTCCACTCCTCCTGCATGATGCCATAATAGTTCATGTAGGGGTTGTTGTCCGACGAACGGTAGAGCGAGTAGACACCCATGTCGATAACGGCCTTGGCTGCCTTGGCTGCAGCCACCCACTTTTGCGGATCGGCCGACTCGGGGAAGAGCGGCGTGCCGTCGGGGTTGAGCACCCGGCGGTAGAGGCTGTTGCCGTTGAAGAGCGGACGGGCCGAATAAAGCTTCAGACGCGAGATGACGGCCAATGCGGCGCCGCGCGTCGGAAGTCCCATGTACGACGAGTTGTAGGAGTCGGTCAGACGGGCGGCGCACCACTCCATCTCGCTCACCACATAATTGACACACTCCTCCCACGTATTGCGCGGGCGGGCCAGCTCGGCTGCCGACGCCGTAAAGTCCATCGGCTCGTCACCCACGAGGAAGACGGGACCGAAATCGCGCATCAGCAGGAAATAGTAGTAGGCGCGCGCCCAGCGGGCACAATTGTACCACAACGTAAGGTCCTCCTGCGTCACGACCGGGTCGCTGCACGACATGACGTTCTTGAGGAAGATGTTGCAGTCGCGGATGGCCTGATAGTATTTGTTGAAGTTGTCGTGGGGCAGGTTCGAAGCATTCCACGACCCGAAGTTGATAAGTTGGTAAGCGTTCCAGGCCCAGCAGCAGGTACCCTCGTCCGAAGCACCGCATTCGGGACGATAATAGAAGATCTGCGAATCGTTGGGCAGATATCCCATCACATTGAAGAAGTACTGGAGCGTCGTGCTGCGCTGCTGCCAGATCTTCTCGAAGGTCATCGTCTCATCCTCCTGCCGGTCGAGGAAACTGTCGCACGAGGTGGCAGCTGCACTGCACAACAGAACGATGGCAACTATTTTTTTAAGCATATGTTTCATGTTCATTAGATTAGAAATTAGCATTCAGACCTACGGAGTAGATGCGGTTGGGCGGATAGGTCGCACCTTCACCGCCACCAATCTCCGGATCCCAAAGATCGAACTTGCTGAAGGTATAAAGGTTGTTGGCAGCCACATAGACGCGCAACGACTTGATGAAACCCGAGCGAACCATCCAGCTCTTGGGCAGCGTATAACCGATCTCGACATTCTTGATGCGGAGGAACGCTCCGTTGCGCTGCCACCACGAGGAGGTCTGCGAGTTGTTGCCGTAGCCGGTTCCCGTTCCGACGGTCATGCGCGGATAGATCGCCGCGGCCTTCCGTTCGGCCGAAAGATCGCTGCGCCAGCCATGATCCCATACGTCGCGCTGAATGGCCGAACGTTCGAGGTTGTTGGCCGAGAAGGGCGTGGCGATCGAAGCTCCGCTGAGGAAGAAGTTCACGTGGGCAATACCCTGGAAGAAGATATTCAGATCGAGCCCTTTCCACTGTGCTGTTGCACCGAAACCGTAGGTAATCTCCGGCAGCGTCGTGTAACCCAGATAGATCCGGTCATCGGCATCGACCCGGCCGTCACCGTTGATGTCCTGATACTTGATATCGCCGACACGGTATTCACCGAAGGTCTGCTCGGGGCTGTTGGCTATGTCCTCCTCACTCTCGAACAGGCCGATCGCCAGCAGACCCCAGGGCTGGCTGGCGCCGACGCCATAGGGTTTGCCGATGCGGTTCTGGTACTTGTACTGCCAGTCTGGCTCGTCGTTGTTGAGCAGTTTGTTGCGGTTGTAGGTGAAGTTTCCGCGTGCGGTCAGGAACCAGTCGCCGATCTGCTTGTTCCACTCGAGCGAGAGGTCCACACCCCGGTTCTCGGTCTCTCCGATATTGACATAGGGCAGTTTCGAGTTGTTCTGCAATCCGGCGATGCCCGGAAGGCCGGCACGAACCATCAGGATACCCGTACGGTGCGTGTAGAAATAGTCGGCCTGGATGCGCAGCTGGTTGAAGAGCATCAACTCGACACCCAGGTCGAGCTTGGTCTCCTCCTCCCACGAGAAGTCGAGGTTCTCGGGACGTCCCATGGCGATACCCGTACCGCCCGAGTTGCCGGTCTCTCCCATTGTGAAGCTGTTGCCGGTGATGATGGTGGACTGGTAGAGCCAACGGTCGTCGTTGCCCAGCTGGTCGTTACCCACCTTACCGTACGATCCGCGGATCTTGAAGGTATTGACCGCATTTCGGAGCGAGCTCCAGAAGGGCTCCTCGGAGATCATCCATCCGCCCGACACGGCCGGGAAGAAGCCGAAACGGTGGCCGCTGGCAAAGTTCTCCGAACCGTTGTAACCCATGTTGAACTCGACCATGTACTTGTCGCGGAAGGCATAGGTCACTCGGGCGGCGATACCCTGGTTCTTGTAGGGCAGCGACGTGGTGGCACTCGTGGCACTTCCCGGATTGAGATCCGACGAACCGAACGTGCGGCGATGGATCTTGTGGTTGTAGAGGAACATCGCCCCCACACGGTGTTTGTCGGCAAAGACGCGGTTGTAGTTGAGCGAGCCTTCGAGATAGGTAGTCACCGTGCTGGCCGAGCCGTGCGAGTAGGCCAGCGACTCACTGCCCTGGTAGATGGCCGAACCGTAGATCAGGTTGCCGAATTCGTCACGTCCCGTGGCATGGAACTGCTGCGGCTCCTTGTAGCGGCGCTGGATCTGGGAGTTCCAGGCATCCCACGAGAACTTGATGTTGGCCGTCAGGCCCTCGGTTACCATATTCAGGTCCTGCGTGATACCCACCAGCGACTGGGCCGAGTTCCAGAACTGCTCGCGGTAACCCGAGTGTACGAGCAGGTTCCACGGGTTGAAACCCGTAGCGGCCGAAGGGGCCGAGATCGTGCCGTCGGAGTACTCCTTCGGGAAGGCGTTGGGAGAGGTCATGAAGGTATAGCCCCAGATATCCCCCGTCGCAGCTCCCGGCGAGAAGCTTTTCTCGTAGATGTTCGCCAGGTTGAGATTGACAACCGTCGTCTTCGTGAGGTTCAGGTCGATGTTCGCACGGAAGTTGAACTTGTTGTAGTTGATCGACGAGTCGTAATCATAACGGTTGCCCGCATTGCGGAAGATCGATGATTCGTTGTAGAAGCTGCCCGAAATGTAGTAACGGGCCACCTCTCCACCGCCGGTAATCGACGCATTGACCCGCTGGTTGTAGGCCATTTTGCGGTAAAGCTCATCGATCCAGTTCACATTGGGGTACAGGTCGGAATCCGTACCGTTGCGGTACATCTCGATCTCCTCGGGAGTATAGCGCTTCGTGCCGCTTGCGTCATTATACATCTGGGCCCACTGCTCCGAATTGACGAACTCGGGCATCTGGGTGGGCTGCGTCACGCCGAACTCGGCGCGGACCTTCACCTCGGGACGCCCCACCATACCTTTCTTGGTCGTGATGAGGATCACACCGTTGGCACCACGCACGCCGTAAACGGCCGAAGCCGAAGCATCCTTGAGGATCGAGAACGAAGCGATGTCGTCCGTATCGACCAGGTCCAGATCGCGTTCGATGCCATCGACCAGCACCAGCGGCGACGACGAACCTTGGAACGAAGAAACACCGCGGATGTAGAAATCGGCGGCACTGTTCTTTCCGGGCTCACCCGAACGCGACATCGAGACGATACCGGCCAGCTGACCGGCCAGGTTGGTCGAGAGCTGCGCGTTGGATACCTTGAGATTCGCCACGTCCACGGTCGAAATGGCACCTACGACCGACTCCTTTTTCTGTACGCCGTATCCGACGACCACGACCTCCTCGACCTGCTTCGAATCGGGGAGCAGTTGGATATCGATTCGGGTGCGGTTGGCGACAGCCACCTCCTGAGGTGTATAACCCAGGAACGAGAAGACCAGCACGCTGGCCGCATCGTCGAGAGAGATCGTATAGGATCCATCGACTCCGGTCGAAACACCGTTCACGGTATTCTTGACCAGTACGCTGGCTCCTACCACCGGGAGATTGTTTTCGTCCACGACGACTCCTGTCACGGTTGTACCGTCCTGAGCGCGGGCGCTGGCCGCGGGCATCAGGAGAAGGAACAACATGGCATACCCGAAGATATGCCGGCATCTTAGAAGAATTTTTTCCATGCCTCAGATTTTAAGATAACATTTAGGTTGATTGGTAATGCAAAAAAATATGGGGTGGGATGCCCCGACGGATATTCGACGAACAGATGCGGGTCCATAGAGCAGCCTCCCACACGACGATGATCCCCGTGCGTCACAGGCATTGGCATGCCACCGCGCACGGAGGATAATGGGGACGGACCAACACACTGCCCCGTTCGCGGAAACGGACGAACAGGAGTGCAGTCAAAATAAGGAGAATCTCTTTCGGATTACGATAGGCGCTCACCCGCCAACTCCCACGAAAAACGGAGGGGGGGGGATTTTTTCCAACAAGGAGTAAGGCTGCCTTCATGCGATCGAAAAGGGTCGTATTTTTTTGTAATTCCACGGTATCGGCGGTAAATGTATTACAATTTTTTGACCGCACCAAATTTAACCGGAAAATTTATCATTTTTATTTTTTTACTGCAATATTCCGCTCAATGGGCCTATTTTGACTGAACATAGTTCCCTTGTTGCTATAAAAACAACCTATTTATCAATAATTTTAATAAACAATCCGGACAAAAACCGCATTCTGAGTATTTAAATTAAAAGTTGAACATTGCAGAGGCGGCAAGGCAAAAGCCCGACGGCGAAGATATGTTCAAACTTTTAACGCAATACAAACTATCAACACCTCATGGAAAAAGATTGTTTCAAGGGTGTATTAACAGGAGTTTTCAGATCATCCGACAGGCGAGCTCCGAGCACAGGCAAATTCCATGTTCGGCGCAAAAAAAGAAAAAAGCGGGGCACACCTTGTTGGGTGTGCCCCGCTTCTGCTTTTGTTACACGCGTAGTCCTTTCTCTACACTCCGTCGATCGGAACGACCGTAACCTTGATCCCCTGCTCGCGCATCGCCACGAGCATCTTCGGCGGCGTGCCCGAATCGGTGATCACATGGTCGATGTCGCCCAACCCGCAGATCCGGCTGAAGCCCCTCCGGCCGAACTTCGAGGAGTCGGCCAGCACCACGGTCTTCGTGGCCGAGGCGATCATCGCCCGGTTCAGACACGCCTCCTGCAAGTGCGTGGTCGAGAGCCCGTACTCGGGGTCGATGCCGTCCACCCCGAGGAAGAGCTTGCTGCAGGCGAAGTTGTCGAGCATCCGCACGGCATATTCACTGACCACCGAAGCCGACGAATGGCGGATGACGCCGCCCAGCTGAATGATCTCGATGTCGGGCTTGTCGAGCAGCTCCATCGCCACGTTCATCGCCGACGTGATGACCGTCATCTTCATGTTGGGAATGCAGCGGGCAAAGGCCTGCACGGTAGTCCCGGAGGCGATGACCAGGGCATCCTGCGGCGAAAGAAGCTCGACGGCCGCCATTCCGATCCTGCGTTTGGCCTCGGGGCGCAGTTTCTCCTTCTCCGAAACCTTCCGGGTGGCGATGTAGGGATCGGCCGGAATGGCCCCGCCGTGCGTGCGGTAGAGCAGGTGCTTCTCCTCGAGCAGGTCCAGGTCCTTGCGGATGGTGACGGCGGAGACCCCGAGCCGAAGGCTCAGGGTCCCGACATCAACGCTGCCCGCCGCCCGGAGCAGATCGAGTATGGCCTTGTGTCGTTCACGCAATGTCATACCGCTCGATTTTGCCGCTCCTTGCGGACGATCAGAATGCAAACAGATTGACACCCACCTGCAGGTAGCCCTGCCGCTGGTCGGGATTCCACATCGCATGGGCGAAGAGGGGCATCTCGAAGCGTTTGATCCGCAACTTGTAGGTCGTCTTGAGCGAAATCTGGTTCACCCCGTCGTAACCGTAGAAGTTCGCACCTCCGTCCGCCCCGTCGCGGTTGAAGGCAAACGTGCCGCCCAGACCGACATCCACCGTCCAGTGCTCGTCGCGGAAGACGCTGTACTCGGCATAGAGGAAGGTCGAATAGCGGTTGTTGCCCTCCAGGTTCAGGTCGCGGCCCGCAAAGATCGTCGCCCAGCTCACGCGCAGAGGCACCTTGAGAAGCGTATCGAAGTTGTAGGCCACGCTCAGGTCGAGGAAGTGGCTGGTCGAATACTTGTTGTAGTTGAAGATGTCCTTGCTGTAGGGCAGGTCGGGCGAGTAGTTGTAGATGTCCCACACGGCGACCGTGAAGCCGGAAACGGTATACGAGGCGTAGTAGTCGAACTCCTTGTAGTCGCCCGTGAAGTCCGTGCCGCCCCACAGTCCGACCTTGAGGCCGTCGTCGAGGAAGCCGACATTGAGATCGGCGGAGAGCACGCCTCCGTCGGCGACCTGCAGTCCGCGCCAGAGGTGCATGTTCTGCAGGGCACCGCTGAAGTGGATCTTCTGTCCGTAGGATGCGCCGCAGATCAGCAGTGCAACCGCCGTAGCAATCAGGATTTTCAGTCGTTTCATGGTCACAAGGGTCAGCAGTAAATCAGACAGTAGAGCGCAGCGGCGATGAAACCGCCGATGATCGGGCCCACGACGGGTACCCACGAGTAGGTCCAGTCGTTCGAACCCTTGCCCTTGATCGGCAGCACGGCATGCGCCAGGCGGGGAGCCAGGTCACGGGCCGGGTTGATTGCATAACCCGTCGTTCCGCCGAGCGACATGCCCAGCGCAACGATGAGCATCGCCACGGGGAATGCGCCGAGGGCGCCCATGCCCACCTCGGGGGTATTCTCGCCGATCGAGAGCGCCAGGATGACGAAGACCAGCACGAACGTACCGAGGATCTCGCTGAAGAGGTTGCGGCCGTAATTGCGGATGGCCGGAGCGGTACAGAAGGTGGCCAGCTTGGCGGCCGGATCATCCGTAGCATCGTAGTGGTCCTTGTAGAAGAGGTAGACCAGGACGGCCCCGAAGAAACCGCCGAGCATCTGCGCGACGATGTAGGGAACGACCAATGACCAGCTGAAGGTGCCGGCTGCGGCCAGTCCCAGCGTCACCGCCGGATTGAGGTGTGCGCCGGAATAGGGTCCGGAGATAAAGACGCCGAGCATGACTGCGAGACCCCAGGCCAGCGTGACCACGACCCAGCCGCCATTCTCGCCTTTGGACTTTTTCAAGACGTTCGAGGCGACGACGCCGTCGCCGAAGAGTACCAGAATCGCCGTGCCGATAAATTCGAACAGGCATTTGACCATCATCTCATTCATAGCAGTTCAGGTTTTAAGGTTACGTTTCGGATTGCTGTTTTCGGGGTCTCCTATTTGGTATATTCGCTCAGCGTGCGCTTGACGGCATCCTCCCATCCGGACCGGGCCGTCTGGATCTGCTTTTCGTCCCACGAGGGTTCGAAGATGCGGTCCACCTGCCACTGCTTGCGGATCTCGTCGATGCTCGACCAGTAGCCGACGGCCAGGCCGGCCAGATAGGCGGCACCCATGGCCGTGGTCTCGACGACCTGCGGGCGGATCACCTTCGTGCCGAGGATGTCGGCCTGGAACTGCATCAGCAGGTTGTTGCGCGAGGCTCCGCCATCGACCTTGAGCTCCCGGAGCGGGACGCCCGCATCGCGCGACATGGCGGCCGTGATGTCCATCGTCTGGTAGGCGATGCCCTCGAGCGCCGCACGGGCGATGTGGGCCGTGGTCGTGCCGCGGCTGATGCCCGTGATCGTACCGCGGGCATACTGGTCCCACCACGGGGCGCCGAGGCCCGTGAGCGCCGGGACGAAGTAGACGCCGTTCGTGTCGGGCACCTGCGAGGCGAGCGCCTCGACCTCCGACGAGGAGTTGATGACATGCAGTCCGTCGCGCAACCACTGCACGACCGAACCGCCGACGAAGATACTGCCCTCGAGGGCGTAGTTCACCTTGTCGCCGATCTTCCACGCCACGGTCGTGATCAGGTTGTTCTGCGAGAGGATGGGCTTCTCGCCGCTGTTCATCAGCAGGAAGCAGCCCGTGCCGTAGGTGTTCTTGACCATGCCCGGCTCGGTGCACATCTGGCCGAAGAGCGCGGCCTGCTGGTCGCCGGCGATACCCGAAATGGGGACCTTGTGGGCGAAGATCGTGGTCTTGGTGTGTCCGTAGACCTCGCTCGAGGACTTGACCTCGGGCATCATCGAACGCGGAATGCCGAACAGGTCGAGCAGCTCCTGGTCCCAATCCAGCGTGTTGATGTTGAAGAGCATCGTGCGCGAGGCGTTGCTCACGTCCGTCACATGGACCTCACCGCGCGTAAGGCGCCAGATGAGCCACGTGTCCACCGTACCGAACATCAGCTTGCCTTTCTCGGCACGCTTGCGGGCTCCGGCGACATTGTCCAGAATCCACTTGATCTTCGTGGCGCTGAAGTAGGCGTCGATGATCAGACCGGTCTTCTGACGGATCATGTCGGTGAGCCCCTGTTTCTTCAGTTCGTCGCAGTAGTCCGACGTGCGGCGGTCCTGCCAGACGATGGCGTTGTAGATCGGCTCCTCGGTCTCCGAATCCCAGACGATGGTCGTCTCACGCTGGTTGGTAATGCCGATGCCGGCCAGATTCAGTCCGTTGATGTCCATGATCGAAATTGCCTCGGCGATGACCGATGCCTGCGAAGCCCAGATCTCGTGGGGGTCGTGCTCGACCCATCCCGACTGGGGGAAGATCTGCCGGAATTCGCGCTGTGCCACGGCACAGGTCGTTCCCTTCTCGTCGAAAACGATGGCCCGGGAACTGCTCGTTCCCTGGTCCAGAGCAAGAATGTACTGTTTCATGATAGGTTTGGTTGGTGGTTTTTGGTATGAATGATTTTCGGTTTTGCGTATCAGGCCAGCCGCGAGGCGAGGATGCTCAGCGGGTGCTCGCAGGGTTTGGAGGTGGACATCTCGATCTGCCACTTGCAGGTCTCGCAGTCGGTGGCCACCAGATCGGCGCCCGAGGCCTCGATCTGCCGGAAGAGCGGCTCACCGATGGCCTGCGAGGTGGCGTAGTTCTCCTTCTTGAAGCCGTAGGTGCCGGCAATGCCGCAGCACTGCGAATCGAGCACCGTCACCTCGACGCCGGGGATCATGCGCAGCAGCTCGATCGAGTAGCAGGCCCACCCCATCTTCTCCATGTGGCAGGGCGTGTGGTAGGCCACGCGCAGCGGCGAGGCATCCTTGAAGCGGAGTTTGTGTCCCTCCTCCCGCAGCAGACGGTAGAGATAGCGCGTCGCCAGCTCGATCCGCTCGCGCACGTCGTCGTTCGGCAGGTCGAGCAGGTGCGGGTACTCGTCGCGCAGCGTGAAGGTGCAGGTCGAGGAGGTGGTGATCACGTCCAGGCCGCGGGCGCCTACCGCCGTGCGGAGCGACGCAAGGTTGGTCTCGGCCTGCCGCCGGGCCTGCTTGTAGAGTCCGTTGGAGATTAGCGCCACGCCGCAGCACCGCTCCTTGTCGAGCAGCTGCACGCCGTAGCCCAGGGCATTCATGATGCGGATGAGGTCCTTGCCCAGCTGGGGGTTGTTGTAGTTCACGTAGCAGCCGTGGAAGAAGGCCACCTGCCGCGGGAAAGCCTCCTGCTCGGCGGCGGCATGGCGGCGGTACCACGAGGTGAAGGTCCCGTGGGCATATTTGGGGAAGATGCGGCGGTGGTCGATGGACATGACCTTGTCCATCATGACCCGCACGGGCTTCAGGGCCACGGCCGTATTGACGATCGGCGCAAAGGGCGTGGCGAGCGAACCGACCAGGTCGGTGTTCGCCAGTACGAAGTTGCGCAGCGACGTGTTGCGCTTGGGCCCGTACTTGATCCGCGCCGCCTGGATGATGTCGCCGATGCGCACGTTCGAGGGGCATGACACCTCGCAGCGCTTGCAGTTGAGGCAGTATTTGAGGGCGCTGTCGAAGAAATCGGGCTGCTTCAGGCGCAGCCGTTCGCCGTCGGGACCCGCCTGTTTCGGTCCCGGGAAGATCGGGTTCACGGCTGCGACGGGGCAATACACCGTGCAGACGGTGCACTTGATGCACTGCTCGAAATTGTTCTCGCTGACGGTATTCTGCTGGATATTCATGATCTTGGGCTGTTAAGGATCTGATCTGCTGCATAGAGGGCCGAGAGCAGGGAGACACCGGCCCCGCATCCCTCCTGTACGGGGTGGAACCCGGCCAGGCCGGCACCGACGCAATAGAGGTTCGCCACGGCCGCTCCCTCGCGGAGCACGCGCAGCGAACGATCCGTCCGGACGCCGAACGCCTGGTAGTTCTGCCTGTCGAAGAAGCGCAGCGTGTACCACTGCGAGCGGTCGGGGATATAGGCCGTATCGGCGCCGAAGACCGGTTCGACGATGCGGTCGGGCGTGGCCACGAGGCCGCGGCTGAAGAAACTGCCCGAAGCCAGAACGAAATCGTCGGCCCGGAAGGGAATGTTGCCGTGGTTGGCCGTGAAGAGCTGCTTGACGCGCCCCTGCTCCCATTCGGCCGACACCACCGTGTCGCCCAGGAAATATTCGCCGCCCAGGGCGCGGAACCGGCGCTGCAGCGTCTGCTGGGCCTTGATCCCGGGGATCGACGGCGGCAATGTGGGCAACAGGTAGATTGGCACGCGGACCCGCGACCTCAGCGCATCGAGCGCATCGTTGCGGTTGAGCCCGACGATGGCCGGGAGGATCACGGCGTCGCATCCCTCGGCGAGTTCGCACAGCCGGCCGGCCAGCGCCTCGAGGTTGCGGTCGTGGTCGAACACACGGGCGATGTTGGCCGAACGCATCTCGCTCGGGTTGCGGCGGATCTGCTCCAGGTCGGGCAGATTGACGCACCCGAAGCGGCACTCGACGCCGTGGCGGCGGAACTCCTCGGCGATGAACTCCGGGTAGAAGTCGAGGAAGCCCTCGACATTGACGATGCAGACCTTCGCGAAGGGCAGGCTGTCGGCGCTTTCGGAGGTCAGGTAGCCGTCGATGGTGAGCCACGTGGGCTGCGCCTTGCCCATCGGGGTGACGCGGAAATGGTTGCGGCGGCAACTCCCCGCAACGGAGATTCCGGCTTCGCGCAACAGCGTCTGCGCCCGGTCGGCATACGAACCGCACGCCTCGGCGCCGATGAGTGCATAGGGATGCTCGGGCTCGGTCCGCTCCAGGGCGGCGATGCCTTCGATCGGGTCTTCGACCCGCGTGCCGTCGGGCAGCCGGCCCAGCAGGTCGAACGACCCCGAGGAGAAATGGAGCGCGCTCTGTCCCTGCGAGACGATCGCGCAACGCTTGCCGGCCTCGGCCAGCCGGATGCCGCAGGCCATGCCGGCCAGGCCTCCGCCGATGATTACCGTATCGAATTTCATTTTGCTGCAGTTTTTTGCGTTTCATCCGACAATCCGCACACGCTCTCGTAGACCCAGGTCGTGTACTCGCTTTCGCGCAGGGTGTCGCCCCACGCAATGGGGGCCATACCCTTCCAGCGCTCGTTGAGGAAAGAGACCAGATCCGCCTTGGCCTTGCGTGCACAGACGGGATCCTTGCGACCCATGAGGCCGGCGGCCCGGCAGGCGCACAGCTCGCCCTGGCAGGTGCCCATGCCGACGCGCGTGCGGCGGCGCAGATCGACCAGATTGTTCACCGAGAGGTTTTCGAGTGCATACTCCACCTCGCCGATCGAAACCTCCTCGCATTCGCACACCAGGCTGTTCTTGATCGAATCCGTGCCGTCGATGCGCGTGGCCAGCGCCCCGTGGCGGGCGATCGACGAACGCCGCTGGGCAATGGGCTTGTTGCGGGTCTTGCGATCGACCTCCTCGCGGCTCTCGGTCGAGCCCGGCAGCGGGATCTCGGCCGTGCGGCACTTCCCGTCGTTGCCGATCTTCTTGCAGATGAGGTCGGTGGCCCACTCGGCCATCAGGCGGTAGGTCATCAGCTTGCCGCCCGTGATGGTGATGAAGCCCTCCATCCCGTCGCGCGTGGCGTGGTCGAGCAGCACGATGCCGCGGCTGACCGTACGGCCGCTCGGATCGTCGTCCGAGGCCACCAGCGGACGCACCCCGGCGTAGGCCCTCAGGATGCGCGTGCGGGCCAGCAGCGGCGAGAGCTTCTCGCCTTCGCGCAGCAGCAGGTCCACCTCGTCGGGCGTGATGATCATGTTGTCGATCTGGTCGTAGGGAATCTTGCTCGACGTGGTGCCGATGAGCGAAATCGTATCGCCCGGCACGAGGATGTCGGCGTCGGCCGGCTTGCGGCAGCGGTTGAGCACCATGCGGTTCACACGATGGCCGAAGATCAGCAGCGCCCCCTTGGCCGGGAGCATGTTCACCGTGATGCCGGCCTTGGCGGCGATGCCGTGGCCCCAGATGCCGCCGGCATTGACCACCACCTGCGCACGGAACTCCAGCTCGGCATGCGTGCGGTAGTCGTAGGCCTTCACACCGACGATGCGGTCCTGCTCGCGGATGAGCTCCCGGACTTCGGTATAGGTGCGGATCTCGGCGCCGTGCGCCGTGGCGTCGAGGATGTTCGACGAGGTCAGCCGGAAGGGATCGACCGCGCCGTCGGGGACGCGGACCGCGCCGATCAGCGCCGGATTGGCCGCAGGCTCCAGCCGCCGGGCCTCCTCGGGATCGAGGACGTCGGCGCGGATGCCGGCCTTGCGGCAGGCCTCGACAAAACGGGCCTGATAGTCGAGCCCGTCCTCGGGAAGGGTGATGAAGAGGCCGTCGGTCTCCTCGACACAATGCGCCGCGATCCGGCGCAGGATCATGTTCTCGCGGATGCACTCCACGGCTGACTCGTGGTCCGTAACGGCATAACGCGCTCCGCTGTGGAGCAGGCCGTGGTTGCGTCCGGTCGCCCCGGTCGAGATGTCGGAACGTTCGAGCAGCAGGGCCTTGATACCCCGGAGCGAGCAGTCTCTGGCGATACCTGCCCCGGTCGCTCCGCCGCCGATGATGATGACATCGTAGGTTTGGTTCATAGGTTGGATGGTTTATGCTACCACAAAAATAATCATTTTCATTTAAAAACAAAAGAAAATGAAAGATTTTTTATTTCGTTTTATTTCGATCAACTCAAAACAACGCTTACAAAACACAAGAATCAAGCCAAAACGAAATGAAACAAAATACAATTGTTTAATTTCGAAACACCACTCAAATCACCTTCACAGCCCCTTCCGGGCGAGGTTCGGGCATTTGCGGCGGGAAGACGGGCAAAAAAGGGGTGCGGCAGGAAAGGGCGCAGGGCCGGAAAACGAAAGCGACGGAAACCGGCAGGGAGGAGAGAAAAAAAATCGGCCGCCCCGCAAGGGGCAGCCGATCCGGATGTATCGACCGCAGGGACTACTCCTCGTAGTCGTTGGCAGAGAGGTTCGTGGTCCACGAGTCCGAGCCGGCGGGCGCCAGAGCCTCGGCCTCCGCGTCGGTAAGGAACTGCGACTCATCGAACATCAGGTCGTCGAAATGGCTGATCGAGCACTGGTAGGCGCCGTAGCTCTGCGTCCAATATTTCGCGTAGATTCCCAGGATGGCCAGGATATCGCCCTTGCCGCCGTCACGCACCACGGGCTGCTTGGCAAAACGCGAGTAGCCGCTCGTACGGACCACAAAGACACCTGCCGTCATGGTCTGCGTCGGCAGCCCGACGTAGGAGAAGAGCACCGAACCGTAGAAGTTGCAGTGGAGGTTCTTCCGTGAAGTGTTCGAGTAGAAATTCTCATTGACCGCCCACTTGTACCAGTACTTCGACTCCACGGGACGCAGGTCGGTGCACATCCACGACGGATAGAGGTTCGAATCGACCTCCCCGTAATGGCACGTGACGCCTTTGATCAGCACCAGACGGCCCAGATACTGCTGGCCGGCCTCGCCGAAATAGTCGCCGTAGTTCGACTCGTCGATCTCGAGGATCTCCTCGCCGAGCTTCAGTTCGGTCTCCTCGCCCAGGAAGACGCGCTGGGCGATCTCCGTGGGGTTCTCGATGTTCGAGTTGGCGTAGAACTTGTGCTCGCCGACCTTGTTGTAGGAGTCGGTGGGGGCGCTGCCGATCGAGAGCATCATGCGGTAGTTGCCCACGTAGAGGCCCGTCACCTTGACATACACCCAGTGGGTCGGGATCGTGCCGGTGGCCTTGTCGTAGGTGTCCATCGGGTAGTCGATGTAGAGGCCCGTCGAGAGCTTCACCTCGATGGCGCCCGTCTCATCGACCAGGTGCAGCGACTTGTAGATGTTGCCCTCCTCGTCGCTCGACTGCACCTTACCCTTGATGTAGTAGTCCTTGCCGCTCTCCGACTGGCCGATAAGCGTGTATTTCGTGTCGTTCCAACTGCTGTTGCTGCCCGTATCGCTGATCGACTTGTGCTCATCGAGGAACAGCTGCTTCACATCGGCGATCGAGATGCGCTCCATATCCGCAAAATCCGCATCCGTCGCAGCGGGACGGGGAGCCGGCATGTCGAAATCGTTGTAGCACCCCGCAACGCCCAGCGCCACGGCCAGCGCAGCGCAGAATTGAATGATTTTTTTCATAGTCGTCATGTCTGTATTAGAAGCGGAAATATACATTCAGGTAATAGGTCGTGCCGAGCAGGTAGAAGTACTTCGAGTCGAAGGGCGTGTAGTACTGGATCGGCTGGACCGAAGCACCCTCCTTATTGACGTACGTGCGGCGCGAGAGACGCATCTGCTCGTAACCGCCCGTGCGGATGGTCTGGTCGTTGAGCAGGTTGTTCACCGAGAGGCTGAAGCCCAGCTGGTAATTGTTGTAGATATACCAGTTCTTGCCCACGCTCAGGCTGAGCGTATAGGCCGGATCGAAGGTCTCCTGCTCGCGCAGGGCGTTGAGCGCCTCCATCTTCACCATGCCCGGGAGCTGTGCCGTCTCGCCCGGACGCAGCACCGTCGAGTAGGTAGCCGTCGTACGGCGTGCAGGGTTCATCGACAGGTAGATGCGGTCGTAGTAGTTGAAGTCCACCGATGCGAACCAGTTGCGCGGGCCGCGGAAGTTCAGGCCGACATTGACGGCCGTCTGCGGCGAGCTCTCGACGTGGAGGTCTTTCCAGAGCACCTTGTCACCGCGGAGCACCTCCTCGCTGTTGTCGCGCGTCTGCGTGAAGTTGGCGTTCGACGTGTAGCGGTAGTCGCCCAGGCTCAGGGCTCCGTTGAAGGAGATTCCGCCCCAGATGGGCACCTCAACGCCGACCTCCAGGCCGTAGTAGCGCTTGTCGATGCCGCTCATGGCAAAGTTCGTGTAGGAGGACTGCGTGTCGTCGTAGTAGGAGATCACCTTCGACTGGTCGGTGATCGTCGTGTAGTAACCCGAGATGCGGGCCGTGATCCACGGCAGGGTGATGTCGTAGTTCAGGTCCACGCCGAAGACCTTCTCGGCATCGAGCCCCGGCGTCGTGGTATTGCGCGTGCGGGCCGACACGAAGGCGTCGCGGAACTGCGGCGGATTGACCATGTAGGCCACGTTGGCCGACACGGAGTGTCCGCCCGAGAAGCGGTAGGCGAACTCGCCCTTGAGCTTGTAGGTCAGGTAGTCGAGCTTCTCGGAGTTGCCCAGCGAGTTGTCGCTGAACAGACCCTTCATCAGCAGACCCTCGCGCCACATGGAGGTATAGCCCACCTCACCGCCGAGCGTCATGGCAAAGCTGCCGAACGTGGCGTTGTACTGCGCCCACAGCTGGGCCTGGCGCAGGTGTGCGTAGTAGTCGTAGCCGAACTTGTCGCCCTCCCTGACGTGGCGGGCGTCGCCGTGCTCGAGGTAGTAGAGCAGGTCGTTCTGGTAGATCGAGGGATCCGAATAGCCGTTGTCGCGCAGCGCGAACTTGTCCACGTCGAGCCAGTAGTCGGCGCCGAGCAGGTCCTTCACCTCATCGTAGTACTCCGTGCGGTTGATGCGCGCCGAAACGCCGCCGCGCAGGATCGACTGGTTGCGGAACGTATGCGAGACGTTGGCCGCAAAGTTGAAGTCGCGCTGGTCGGTGTGGCGCTCCTCGATCATGTAGATGCCGCCCTCGCCCGCCTGGTTGCGCAGGTAGTTGCGCTGGATCATCTGGTCGAAGTTGATCAGGCTCTTGTTCGGGTCGGTCACCCAGTCGCGGATCGCCTGGATGCGCATGTCGTTGTAGGAGCCCTGCCCCACCGGATCGGGATCGATGCCGGCGGCCGTCTCGTACATCTTGTTCTCGTAGTAGCTCGGCAGGTAACGGTAGTAGTCCGGACGCGGGTCGGGACCGTCGGTCCACGTCAGGGCCGAGTAGCCGTTCTTGCCGAAGCGGAACGACGTCGCGGCCGTAAGCTTCGTGGCCGACGAGATGTCGAATCCGTAGTTGAGCATCACGATCGGCTCGTGGTAGTCACGCACGCGCGTGTTGCGCAGCTTGCCGTCCTGACGGCCAACGTTCGGGTTGTAGTAGTTGTTGTCGAGCAGGTCGTAGGCCTCCTGCGTCGATGCCTGCTGCGCACCGCGCTCGGTCGGGGCGCCCATCACGGTCAGGGCCAGGTTGTGGCGGTCGCCGCCGAAACGCTTCTCGACCGACGCGAAGTAGCCGTAGGCGTTGTAGTAAACCCCGTCCACGTAGGAGTTGCCGCCCTGGCGCGTCGAGAACGACAGCGCATAGGACCAGCCGTTGTCAAGCAGGCCCGATCCGTAGGAGACCATCGCGCGGAAGCGGTACATCGAGTTGGCATTGACCACGCTGGCGCGGAATCCCTTGCGGAACTGCGAGGCGCGGGCATTGACGTTGGTCGTACCGCCGATGCCGTCGATGCCGAAGCCCGACGACTTGAGGCCCGCGGTGTTCTCCTGGTTGCGCGTGGCGTCGTTCAGACCGCTCCACAGCGACCACGGGCCGTAACCGGTCATGGCGTCGTTGAAGCGGATGCCGTTCAGGTAGATGCTCGAATACTGCGAGTCATAGCCGCGGACGTTGAAACGCATCTCGCTGAACTTGTACGAAGCGATGTTGTTGAAGGCGTCCTTCGACGAGGAGAGCGACGACGGCAGGGCCTGCATGTCCGAGGCCACCTCGGAGTCGAACTCCGCGAACACCGAGTCGTCGATCACATACTGCACGTCGGGCGACAGCACCACCGAGTGCAGGTCCTTGACCATGTCGCCGACGCGGACCACGAAGTCGAGGTCCTCGAAATCGTTGGCCTCGAACTTGATCCGGTAGCTGCCCTCGGGCAGGTTGGAGATATCGAAATAGCCCTCTTCGTCGGTCATGACCGACACACCGAGCGGCTCGATGAGGACCTTCACGTTGCTCAGCGCCGTGCGGCCCGAACGTGAAACGACCTTACCTTTCACGCCGCCGTCCTGCGCATAGGCCCCCACGCAGAGGCATGCGAACAACAAGGTGAATAGATTTCTGATCTTCATAAATTAGGTTGTTGGATTATTTGCCGATATAGATGAACACGGGGAAGTGGTCGCTGTAGCCGCCCTGGAAGTTGTTGCCGACGAACGTGCGCTGGGGGTATCCCTTGAACTGGCCCTCCTTCTGGAAGAGGTAGGGGGCGCGGAAGACGCTGCCGTAGAACTTCGTGCGGGGAACCTGCTTGAGACGCAGCGCACCGGTCGATCCGGTGGCCAGATTGTCCGAGACGATGATGTTGTCGAACAGGTTCCACTTGTCGTCGTAGGCCAGCGAGCCGATGCCGGCCTTCAGCACGGCGATGTAGGGGTTGAAGTAGCCTCCCTCGGCGACCTTGCGGATGTCACCGGCGGCGCCGATCACCTCGGTGATGCTGCGGTCGGTGGCATCGTCGTTCAGGTCACCCATCATTACGACCTTCACCGCCGGATTGGCGGCACGCACCGAGTCGGCGGCGTGGCGCATGATCTCGGCGGCGCGCTCGCGCAGGTAGGCCGAAGCCTCCTTACCTCCCAGACGCGACGGCCAGTGGGCCACCATGAAGTAGAACGGCTCACCCTCGACCGTACCCCACATCGTCACGATGTCGCGCGTGCGGAAGTCGGGACGGCCCTCCAGCGTGAAGGGGATGGGTGCGCTGCCCTCGAGCTTGAAGACGTCGGGGCGGTAGTAGAAGGCCACGTCCACGCCGCGGGCGTCGGGCGAATCGTAGTGCACGATCCGGTAGTTGGCCGGGGCGAGTTTCGGCGTGGCGATCACGTCCTCCATGACGTTGCGGTTCTCGATCTCCGAGACGCCGATGACGATCGGATACTCCTTGTCGATGGCCGCGATGTCGAACAGCACGCGCGAAAGGTTGTTGATCTTCCGCTCGTACTTCACGGCATTCCACTTCTTCGGCCCTTCGGGTGTGAACTCCGCATCATTGATCTCCGGATTGCGGATCGTGTCGAAGAGGTTCTCGAAGTTGTAGAAAACCACCTTGTAGGGTTTCTGAGCGAAGCAGGCTGCAAGCAGCAGGGCGAACAGCCCGGTAAAAAGCAGTTTCTTCATGGTCGTATCATTCGGTTATTCCCCATGCTGTGGGGTTATGTTGTGCTTTTACGTCAGCGGCGATCGCCTCGTCGAGCATCGGGAAGAACTTGTAACCGGTCTTCTGCTCGATCTCCGCCACACTGGTCGTATATTCCGCAAACCCGTCGGCACTCGCCGAGGAGTTCTCGGCCCAGAAGCCAATGGCGATCAGTTCCGAAGCGTCGTGAATCTCATCAATACGCTTCTTGGTATTGCCGTTCTTCGTGCGCAGCAGGACTTTCCAGCAATATTCGGGCATGGCAACCTTCGTCCCGCTGCGGTCGGTGCTCCAGCTCCGGACGCCGTAGTTGCCCGTCACCGTATAGAGCGTATCGGCGCACGATTTTCTCGTGGCCAGATTCTCGATATCCTGCCACGACCCGCCGTTGAACGAATACTCCTGCGGCATGATGTTGGTCGAATAGAAGGTCTGCTCGTTGAGCAGCGCCGAATAGGGCACATAACGGTGGTTCGACATGCACTGGTGTCCACGCACCCCTCCGCCCCGGTAGGATCCCGACCGCAGGTCGGCCTGGTCGGCTTCGGGAATCTCGGGATCGAAAGCCCATTCGTCGGTCCGATTATATTGTCCCTGCATGTAGCAGGCATGGATCGGATAGGCCACCCACAGGGCGATGCGCTTGGAGCGGTCGTAACAGATGGTGAAATTGCGCGCCTTGGGCTGCGTCGAGGAGATCGGCGCATAGTGCGTCACATAGGTGCAGTTGTCGATGCTCTTGTAGGCGGGCAGTTCGGGCCACGGATGGTCCATCACGGCCGGAATCGAATACTCAGGCTGCGAGAGGGTCAGGTCGAACTCCAGACCGCCGTCAAACGCGACCCGTACCGTCGCCGTACGTGCGGCCCCGGAATCGTTCTCGGCCAGATAGAGATAGACGACATCGGCCGTGGTGACCAGCGAACCCGAACGCGAGGTCGCGTGCGTATTGCGGGAGGTCCAGCACCAGCTGCCGCCCTCGGTAACAGTGACCGTATAGGAGGTTCCGACGGTTCCGGAGAGCACGATCCGGGGATCCGAAGCATAGCCGGGAGCCTCGAGCGAGGTGTTCTGCGATTCCAGGAAACGCGCGCCGAACGACGTACCCTGCCCCTCTTCCGACGAGCCGCAGCTGACCGACAGTGCGACGAGCATCAGAAAGAAGGCTGCGAAACGAAGGGCGCCACCTCTCGAAAAAATCGAAATCATCGGCAAAAATGTAGCAAATAAAAGGTGCAGTCAAAAAATCCGACAATCATCCCCGGCGGAGCACATCCGTCGGGGATGAATTATCGGAATTAAAAATGAATTATTCAGCGTAGGTCACGGTAATGCCGTCGATACGGGTCTGCTTGTCACCTGCCGTAAATACGACACTGCTGCTGCTTCCCGTCCATACATTATCGGAGAAAGATCCCGAATCGGCAGTCATACCTTCCATTGTGTACGAGCCATTCAGGTTGAACACGACTTTCGTAATCGTGGCGCCCGATACGGTCAAAATATTCTTCTGACCCGAAGTCCCGTAAAAGCGGACACAATCCGCATCCCAACGAGGAGCCGTGTTATGGCTGCCTTTGGCGAATACGGCCGAGATGACTCCCTCGGAGAACGGGATCTCATCATGATTCTGGGCATCACCACCAGCAAACGAAAGAGTAACCGTCTGCTCATTGCCGCTCGATACTCCGCTCTGCGTCAGTTTTACCGTTGCAGTTGCGACAGCCTCACCGGCCTTCATCAGCTTGACGGTCAGCGTGCCGCTGATGGCATCCTCAGCCGTGTTCTCCTTGGCGGTCACATTCACCTGATCGCCGCTCACCTCCACCGTGAACTGCTCGTTGTCGGCCGAAGCCTCGATCGTGCAGTCGTCGGCATTCTTCTTGGTTACGGTCACCGTCTTGGCCTCACCGGCAGCGGCAAACGTCAGCGACGTCGGGTTCACCGTGATCGAAGGAGGTACTTCACCGGCAGCCTCGATGCTGTAGGGCAGCACGTTTACATACTTGCCGGACGAAGTTCCCACGAAATAGCCCTTGACAACGACAACGGCACCGTCAAGATCCGAGATAGTCGTATTGTCGATGTACTTGACCGATCCGATAGCCTTCGAAGCGCCGTCGATTGCCACATTGACATAATTGCCATCGATCGAAAGGGTTCCGGTAAACTGAATCTCCGTGCAGACCGGATCTACCGAAAGGAGCTGATCCATGGCCGAAGCATCGCAAACCGTAGGATTGTAGGTCCAGGCATTGCCCGTAGATTCGACAGTCACAACGGCGTCCTCCGAGAACTGGGGCGTCGAAGCCTCGTTGTAGATGGTCACTTCGCCCTCGATCGAGATCTTGTCACCGACGGCACGCTCGTTTCCGTTGTGATATACCATCATGGCTCCGGTCTCGTCGGCAATAATGTAAGCGAGTTTGCCGCGTGCTACGACCGTACCGGCCGTCTTGTATTTTCCGGCAGTCTTGATTTCGCCGATCTTGGCTCCGGTCGTGGGAGCGACATAGTTCAGATCGACCTCCTGGCCGCCGACACCCTCGAGGAGCGTCACGTCATCCATGCGGTAGGAGGATGCGATATCGGCGTTGAATTTAATATAAAGCTCGGCGGGAACCTCCTTGAGCGTGAAGTTTGCCGTAGCCAGAGCCCACGTACCGTACTGGGAGTGCTCGTCGTCGGCTACCGGACGGTCGTAGGTGATCTCCACCCAGTTATCGCCGTCCTTGCTCAGCGAAACATGGAATTTGGATGCATCAAATGCATTGTCGGATGCGCCGTACTCGCTCAGATAGGAGCCGAACGTGAGGCAGAGGTTCTTCTGTGCAGCATCGAGCGTGATCTTCCCGATCACGAACTCGTTGTTCGAGCCGAACAGCAGGTTATTGACACCCGAACCTTCGTATTTCGAATAGTTGTTGTTCGAGGGAGAGTTGGCGCGGACACTCATGCCGTTGAACGAATAGGTCACTGCGGAGATACCCGTGCCGGATTCGTTCTTCCAGCCCTCGAACTGGTCCAGATAAGGCCAGGACTTACCCTCACTTCCATAAGTTTGCGTAGCCTGCTCCTTGTCGAAGTTGTTGGCATAGATCGGGTCACCCGTGGGGGGGGGCGTAACGCCGGATGCATACTGCTTGACGGTCACGGTGGACTCGGCCTCACCCCATTTGCCGAACTCGGGGTGGATCAGCGAGAATGCGATCTTGCCGCTGCGCTCGCTCAGGCCCGACGCCATCTCCGACACCGATACGGTGATCGTAGCGTCACCGCTGCCGCTCATGGGCTCGATGGTAGCCCAGTCCAGATCGGTCTTCACAACCGTCCACTGGCAGTTGGCCTTCACAGTGATGGTCTGAACGGTCTCCGTCTCCTCGGAGAAGGTCAGCGTCTCGGGCGATGCCGTCAATTCGGGCACCACCGACTTCTCGTCGTCATCGGAACACCCCGTAAACACGGATGCCGAAACGAGGCACAGCGTTCCGAACAGGATTCTGAAAAGATGTTTACTCATAAAAATTTGATTAAGTGGTTATAAACAAAGCTATGAATTAATAAAAATATAAAAAACAAACCCGTTTTCAAAAGGGGAAACTTGTGCAAAGATAAACTATAATTCGCGAATAAAAAATAAATAGGTCACAAAATTCGCCCTAAAAGGATCAAAACAAGGTCCATCAAGCAGTTTCAACACCAAAAATCCGACAAAAAAGAGTCACGCACAGACCGATTCAGGAAGCCCGGATCCGTCACACTGCCGCAAAAATAGAGGTCGAAGGTTTCAATCCGGTTACAAAAGCGTCACGGGTCGGTAAAAATCCCGACCCGTGAACGGCATACCTAAATATATAGTGAATCCATGCCCGATCACCGGATCTCGCCGATGTCGTCGAGCGGCCAGTCGTCCGACCGGAAAGGCGCAAGCGGCTGTCCGGAGGTCGTGAAGACATTGGCCTCGGGACACCAGTTGCGGAAAGCATAGCGCACGGCGACCGGCTCGGTCACCTCAGGCGAGGATACCTCGATGCGTCCGTCGCCCCACAGCACCCGTCCCTCGGCGGGATGGAACACCCTGTCGGTCCCGGCCACCTCGAAACCTCCGAGCCGCAGCTCCCCTTCGGGGCCGTAGCCCACGAAGCTGTCCGCGCCGCTCCAGTCGTCCGAAGGCGACAGGTTATCGAAACGGAGCAGCAGTTTGTCGCCGCGACGCTCCATCTCCCGGAAGGTCGGAGCCGGAGCCGGCAGTCCCTCGATACCGTAGTCGTTCGCCAGCGCCAGCCAGGCCAGGCGCTCCCCCACCTCGCGTTTGCGCGCGGGATGGATGCATGAAGGCGTTCCCAGATCGGTCGTCGCCGCTACGCCTGCATGTTCGAGCCGTGCGGCGGCACGGTACTGTGCCTCGACGACAAGCGGCAGCGAACGCAGCGAAGCCCCCTCATAGGCATACGGGGCGAGCTGCGTGATGTAGAACGGCATCCGCCCGTCGCCCCACGTCGCACGCCAGAGATCGACCAGCGAGACCTGCAGCGCCTCGTAGTCGAACCAGTTGCGGCGATTCGACTCGCCCTGGTACCAGATGAACCCCTTGGCCGTGAAGCGGCACACGGGAAGAATCATGCCGTTGTAGAGCCGCTGCGGAATGCTGTTGTCGTAAGTTCCCGACTTGGCGAGGGCATGGTCGATCCCCGGCGTGGAGTCGATCGCCTCAACGGTCATCCACGCCTCGATGGCCGAACCGCCCCAGTTCGGGGTGATCAGGCCGACGGGTACGTCGAGCACCCGGCAGAGCATCCGTCCGAAGAAATACCCCACGGCACTGAAGGAGCGGACCGATGCCGGCGTGGAGCACTGCCATGCGGCCTCGCAATCCTCCCGGGGGCTCTCCGAGGAGACCTTCGGCACGGTGAACATCCGGATGCCGGGGCAATCCCCGGCTGCGGCCACGGCCTCGGCACTCCCCTCGACGGGCTGGTGGAGAAAGCCGCCGACGGGCATCTCCATGTTTGACTGACCGGAGCAGATCCACACCTCGCCCAGAAGGACGTTCTCAAGCACGACCGGATCGCCGTCGCTCACCGTCACCGTATAGGGGCCTCCGGCCTCGCCCGTCGGCACCTTCAGGGCCCAGCGGCCCGCATCGTCGGCCCGGGTCTCGTAGCTCCGTCCGTTCCACGAGGGTGTGACCCGCACGCGGCTGTTCGGGGTTGCCCCGCCCCAGAAATTGACCTCCGTGTTGCGCTGCAACACCATGTTGCTGCCCAATACGGCGGGGAGCTTCACCCGCGCGGCAACCGGCGACACCGCCAGCATCAGTACTGCCGCCAGACAAATCCTTTTCATGATCCTTTCTTATTTTTCGTTTGGTTCGTTTCTTTCCTCAAATTCGGGGGATTCGATCTCCACCCGGTCGCACTGATCGACGACAAAAGCCTCCGCTCCCTCCTGCGCACAGGGGTATTCGTCCGTATGCTCGATGACATTGTCGCGCGTGAAGCGGAATCCATCGACCGAGTAGATGTGGACGATGCGCGGGTCGGAGACGCGGAACGTGTTGCCCTCAACGAGGATGTTGCGGTGGTAGCGTGCGCCGGTCCGGTCCGGAATGCCGCTGCCGACAGCGATGCAGGCGGCGCCCCACGACGGGCTGCCGTAGTTGCCGTTCTCGAAGAGGTTGCCACGGATCACCACATCGCGCACGCCCGACTGTTCGAACCAGTAGTTGGCATCCCCCTCGAAGAGGATCGCCGCACCGGCGATGTGGAAGTAGTTGTCCTCGACGACGATCCGCCCGCGTGAGCCGAGCAGCAGGCCGCGCGCCCGGTTGCCGCGCATCCGGCAGCCGCGGATCTCGACGTCGGGATACCCTTCGTCGGCCGCCACGACGTGTTTCGGGGCCACCCCGTCGGGTAGCGGCTCGGTGAAGGTCACCTCGGAGTAGACACTGTTGAGTCGGCGCACCGACTTCACCGTCCGGCGGGCATAGGCGGCCACCGTGCGGTTGTCCACCAGTTCGACCTCCATCCCCTCGCGGAGGAAATCGACGCCGTACTGTCCCGAGTTGCACCAGCGGAGCAGGACACGGTCGGAAGCTTCGATCCGCTCAACGGCCATATAGAGGCCATGGATGTTCGTCGCGTCGTCCTTCTGGTTCTCGAAGACACAATCGATCATGCGGATGTAACCGCCGCAATTGACATAGTGCGTGGCGTCGGCCGTGATGCTGATCATGCGGCCCTTGCCGGGAGCCGGCGTGACGACCATCCGCTCGAGCGCGATGTCGCGGCTGCGCTGCGCGATGACCCCCATGCCGCCGCAGTGGTACAGCGCCACGTCGCGGAGCGTCACACCACGCGAATCGGCGATCGTAAAGCCGGGATTCAGGCGGGCCGTGGCGCCGAAGACCATCACGTTGCCGATCGCAGCCTTCAAGTCCGGACGGTAGATCCGCCAATTCCCGTCCCCGCACCGGCGGGCCGGGATCGTCCCATCGGCAAGCCAGTAGTCGTGTGCCCGGAAAGCAGGTTCGCGCCGCACGGCATCGAATTCGAGCAGGTTTGAATAGGGATAATCCGTTCCCCGCTCGTCGTAGAAATGCAGGCAGCCATTGACCTCCTCGCAACGGTACTCCCCGGGGAAGGAGACCTCAAGCCACCCGTCGCCCGCAGCCCGGACAATTCCCTCGGAGTGAAACGTGCGCGTGTAGTCGATCTTCAGGTCATGGATCTCAATCCGCTCGCACTCCTCGATGCTGAACGGTGAGACGAAGCCCGAAAAGAGGAGTTCGGTCCCGGCGCCGTCGATCTCGAAGTCGCGCAGACCCCGAAGGTCGAAGGCGATGCGCTTCATGCCCTCGCTGTTGTTGCTGATGTACTGGTAACGCTCCGCAGCCCGGTCGGGCAGCATGCGGAGCGTCCCGCCGGGCAGGACGAGTCTCGAAGCGCCGACCTCGAGGCAGTGCTCCAGGGCAGCCCGCACGGCAGGTACGGCGTCGCGTTCGGCATCGCCCGGCGCGAGAAAATCTTTCAGGAAAACGGTTTTTCCAACTACAGGGTTCGTCGCCGATGCGGGCCAAAAGCACAGAGCCATGGCCACAGTACCGATGATTCGGACAAATAGATTCATAAGGGATTGTTTTTTAAGGTGATTCGTCGGGTTTCACCCTCACGGATCCGGAACGCAACCGGTTTGCGGTCCTGCTCCGAAAGGGTAATGCGAAGGCTGCCGCTGTCCATCCGCTCGATCCGGAGGTCAAACTCCGACCCGAAAGCACGGATGCGGCGCAGTTCAACCCGATTCCATGCCGCAGGCAGCGAGGGAGTCAAATCGAACGACCGGAGTCCGACAGGCCTGATACCGAAAAGGCCCTCGGTGATGATCCGGCAGTAGAGCCCGCTCTCGGCCGAGAGGTGACGCTGCGACCCCTCGGGCCACGCCTCGATCGGATAGGGAACATGCTCGCCCAGCAGGCGGCGTTCGGAGTAGCGGTGGAGGAACTCGGTGGCCCGGTCGGCCTGTCCGGCCCGGTAGATGCCGCGCAGGGCATAGAGCGTCGAGCGGTCCCAGAAGGTAGCACTGCCCTGCTCGGTCAGCAGTCCGTCGTCGGTGAGCAGTTCGGGGCCGAGCAGCGCCTCGACCGTACCCTCCGTGCGGGCCCGGCCGCCCAGCCCGACGATCAGCGGCATGCAGATCCACGAGCGCAGGAGCGTGTTTCCGTCGTAATAGCGATAGGTGTGGTATCCGCCCACCTCGGCGCCGAAGCAGCGTTCCACGGCCTCGGCCAGCTCCCGTGCCTGCCGGCCATAGCGCGCCGTCTCGGAGCGCGGCGCACCGAGTTCGCGTCCCAGTGCGGCAGCCGACAGCAGGGCGTCGTAGTAGAGCGAGGAGGTGCAGAGGTTGGCGCTCCCGGCAGGGAAGCGACCTTCGAGCTCGTCGGAATCAGAGGCCACGACCCCCTCGGGAGTCAGCTGCCGCCGGCAATACTCCAGACACCACGTCACCAGCGGCCACAACGCCTCGGCCTCGATCCGATCACCGCGCGCCAGGGCATAGCGGGCCGCCCCATAGGCGATCATCGCCGCATCGCCGCGGTCGCCTGCCCCGTTCCAGACATCGTCGCCTTCGGCGATGATCGAGCTGGGCAGCGGCTCGTATCCGGGATTCATGAAGCGGGCAAAATGCCGGAACGCGTTGAACGCCGAGGCGTTCCCGATGTCGTATCCGAGGAACGGAAAGAAGGGATTGACGTATTCGGCCTGGTCGTTGGCCCAGATGGCGGCGTAGTAGGATTCACCGCCGGGCGCATGCATGTAGCCGCCGCGGGTGAGGATGATGCTCTCGGCGGCCCGGAGCTTGGCAAAACGGAACAGGCGGTCGAAAACCGGATCGGGAGTCTCGAGCACCAGCGCGGCATCGATGTCGCGGCGCACGAAATCCATACGTGCGGCATATTCGGCCGCAACATCCGGCATCAGCGGCCCGTCACCCGCACGTCCGGCCTGGAAAACCGCATCGAAGCAGAGCGAATCTCCCGGCGCAAGGCTGTAACGGCCGCTCCCCGCCAGGTCGGCCCGCACGCAGTAGCTCCCCTCCACCCCCTTGTCGGGATCGGTCTCGAAACGCTGCGAGAACTCCGGAACGTATACCGTCAGCCTGCGCCGGGCGATGTTGCGCACGACATAGCGCTCGCACAGCACGGGCAGCTCCCGCGAGGGGAAAATGCGGCGCGTCATGGCGATTGCCGGCCCGGCCGCCGCGGTCCGAGCCGCCCCGATGTTGTGCCCGCCCGTGTACCAGCGGCTGCGGACCTCGAGTCCGCCGTCGATCGCCACCGTATCGACCCGCTCGGCCTGCAGGGCGAGCCCGTCGATGGCCAGCAGCGCGGGAATGTCCGTCGCCAGACGGAACATCAGGCTGGCGTGCGTGTTGTTCGGCACGGTACGCAGCAGCGGGAAGACGAGCGAGCGCTCGAGCCGAAAGGCGCTGTCCGCACCGACGCCCCAACGCAGGACGCAGGCCATGCGCTGGCCGCTCATCTCGATGTGGTCGGCATGGGGTACGGCCCCGTCCACCCGCCACACGATGCCGTGTCCGGCAGGATCCATCGTCCAACGCTGCGCCGAAGCCGGCAGCAGGCCGGACGACACGAAAAAGAGAACGATAAGAAGCGACTTTCGGAACATACGGATTCGAGTTTGGGAACAAGGTACTACAAACGGGTATAAATATAATCATTTCGCACGATATGGAGCCATTCCGGCAAACCGTCTTCCGTTTTTTTATGTATTTTTGACCGGGAAACTTTCCGATAGAGAAAAAGAAAGGAGATCGTCATGGAGAACGGAAACAGAATCTGCGCCCTGTTCGGCATCCGCTACCCGATCGTCTCGGGCGGCATGGTCTGGTGCAGCGGCTGGAGGCTGGCGGCCGCCGTCAGCGAAGCGGGCGGACTGGGGCTCATCGGCTCGGGGTCGATGACTCCCGAGTTGCTGCGCGAACACATCCGCCGCTGCCGCGCGGCGACCGACAAACCCTTCGGCGTGAACGTCCCGCAGATGTACCGCTATACGGACCAGATCATGGAAGTTATCATCGAGGAACGCGTCCCTGTGGTCTTCACCTCGGCAGGCAGCCCGAAACGGTGGACCGCACGGCTGCACGAGGCCGGCTGCAAGGTGGCCCACGTGGTCTCGAGTTCCGCCTTCGCCCGCAAAAGCGAGGAGGCCGGAGTCGATGCCGTCGTGGCCGAAGGCTTCGAGGCCGGAGGGCACAACGGCCGCGAGGAGACCTCGACGATGGTACTCGTTCCCCACGTCCGCGAGGCGGTCTCGCTGCCGCTGCTGGCCGCGGGCGGCATCGCCACGGGCCGCGGCATGCTGGCCGCCTTCGCCCTCGGCGCCGAGGGCGTGCAGATCGGCACACGCTTCGCACTCACCGAGGAGAGTTCGGCCAGCGAAGCCTTCAAGCGCCGCTGCACCTCCCTCTGTGAGGGCGACACGATCCTCGCGCTCAAGAAGCTCAGCCCCACCCGGCTGGTCCGCAACGAATTCTGCCGCGCCGTCGAAGAGGCCGAAGCGCGCGGCGCCACGGCCGGGGAGCTCTCCGAACTGCTGGGCCGCGGGCGTTCGAAACGCGGCATCTTCGACGGCGAACTCACGGAGGGCGAGCTGGAGATCGGACAGGTCGCCTCGCTGCTGCGCGATCTGCCTCCGGCTGGCGAGGTCGTCCGCAAACTGGTCACCGAGTTCGACGCAGCCCGCCGCCGGCTGGCGGAACTCTGATCCCGACATACAGACACAGCCCCGTCCGACGCATCGGACGGGGCTGCGCATATCCATACGGACCAGGGTCAGTTCCCGAGCTTCATCACATCGTCGATACCCATCTCGCGATAGGTCGTCGCCAGCTCCTCCGAGCGGTCCGAGATGACCAGCAGCTTGTCGCCCAGGTGCAGTTCGGTCTTGCCCTGCGGCACGAAGTAGTCGCCGTCGCGGCAGATCATCATCACCAGCGTATTCTCCGGCAGCACGATCTCGCGCAGCGTCCGCCCGCTCTCGAGCATGCTCTCGTTCACCTCGACCTCCGTGAGCGCCGACTTCACCTGCTCGTTCATGTCCACGCCGAAGGCCGGCTCCCGCTCCTCGTAGGCCAGTCCCAGCAGGTTGGCCATGCCGCTGACGGTCGTACCCTGCACGACGAGCGAGAGGATCGTCGAGAGGAAGACCACATTGAAGAGCAGGTCGGCATACTCGACGTTGCCCATGAGCGGATAGATGGCAAAGAGAATCGGCACGGCCCCGCGCAGCCCGACCCACGAGACATAGAGCCGTGCCCGCGTCGAGAAGTTGCGGAACGGCGCCAGACTTGCGAAGACGGCCAGCGGCCGGGCCACAAGGATCAGGAACGCCCCCACGGAGAGTCCCAGGATCAGCACATCGGGCTCCAGCAGCTCCTCACTGTTCACGAAGAGGCCCAGCGTCAGGAACATCACGATCTGCATCACCCACGTGAAGCCGTCGAAGAAGACCGTAAGGGGCCGCTTCTGCACCAGCTTGTGGTTGCCGACCACCAGTCCGGCGAGGTAGACGGCCAGATAGCCGTTGCCGCGGATGAGGTCCGTAAAGGCGAACGAGAAGAAGACGAAGGCCAGCAGCAGCACGACGTAGAGCGAGTGATTGACCAGGTTGATGCGGTTGATCGTCCATACGGCCAGCCGCCCGATCAGGTAGCCCGACAGGGCGCCGACGACCAGCTGCACGACCAGATAGAGCATGCCCACACCGAGGTCCACATGCCCCGATGCCGGTCCCGAAAGCACACCGACAAGCAGAACGGTGAGCATGTAGGCCATCGGGTCGTTCGAGCCGCTCTCGAGCTCGAGCAACGGACGGAGGTGCTGCCTCAACCCCTGTTTCTTGCTTCGCAGGATCGAGAAGACCGACGCCGAATCGGTCGAAGACATCGTCGAGGCCAGCAGCAGGGCTAGCGCGAAGGGCATCTCAAGGCCGATCCACGGAGCGATGAGCCACACGAATCCGGCCAGGATGAGGGCCGTGAGCAGCACGCCCACCGTCGCCAGCACGACACCCGGCCCGACGATGGGGCGGATTTCGGAGACCTTCGTGTCCATGCCGCCCGTGAAGAGGATCACGCAGAGCGAGATCATGCCGATGAACTGCGTGATGTCGGTCGAGCGGTAGGAGATGAAGTCCAGGCCGAAGAGCATGCCGACACCAAGGAAGAGCAGCAGGGCCGGGGCACCGAAGCGGTAGGCCAGCTTGCCGGCGACCACCGCCACAAAGAGCAGCAGGGCGCCGATCAATACGATATTTTCACCAGTGAGACTGATCATGAGTCAAATGCGTTTCGAATCGGGGATACAGTACCGGCGGCACGGTCGTCTGCCGCGTATCCGCCCCGGCACATCGGGAACAAAGGTACGACAAATTTCCCGCATTCGCGGCACTCCCGGACAAAACAGGCGGGAAACGCATGCAAAAGAAGCCGAACGCACCACCGGGGCGCACGGGGCAAATGCGGCATCGGAATCCGGCTACTGGGGAATAAAGGTATAGGTGATGGTTCCCTGATGGCGGGCCGGCGCCTTCGGGTCGATGTTGAAGGTCGAAACACGTGCGGCATGCAGGGCGGCCTCGCGCATGCAGTCGTCGCCGCCCGAGACGATCCGGGCGCCGATCACCTCGCCGCCCCGGCTGACCGTGATGGCCACCACCACCTCGCCGCCGCCTTCGCAGCGGTAGGCCGGTATGCTCAGATCGACCGACTGCCGCACCGGGTTGGTCAGCGAGAACGACACCGTCACCCGACCCTTGACCTTGCGGTCGCGGTGTTCGCCCGACGCCTCGTCGGCCGTGCGGCCGCGACGGATCGCCTCCTCCTCGGCCAGTCCCTGTTCGTAGGCCTCACGGTTGGCCCGCATCCGCTCCTCGGCCGCGGCAGCTGCATCGTTCAGCGCCGCGGTGTTGGTGCCGCGGTCGTCCTTGAGCTGCTCGTTGAGTTCGTTTTCGTTCGAGACCGTATTGCGGACGCTCCGCCAGTCGAACTCCTCGGCGGCCTGCCGCTCGCGCACCTCCTGCTCGAGCCGGGCCCGCTCGGCCTCGAGTTCGGCCAGCGACTGCAGTTCGATATACATGCCCTGCTGGTGGGGACGCTCCCCGATGACGATCTTCGACGAGACGAAGACGATCATCAGCACCAGATAGGCGATCAGCGTGACGCACAGCCCGATCCGGTGGTCGTAGGCCCACGATCCGGCATCTTCGCGCCGGTTGTCGAAGGGCAGCTGCAGGCGCGGTTTGCGCGGCCTTGCGCCGTTCCGCTGCACCGGAGTACCGCCGCCGGGAACCGCCCTGCGGCAGCCCGCCTCCGGACCTGCCGCTCCGGCCTGATTCCCGGTCCGAACCCCCTTCGGAGGGAACTCCTCCCCGGCAGCCGTTTCTTCCGCAATTCCTTCCGAAATCCGTTCCACTCCGTCCCCGCGTCTCTCTCCGCGCTGCGGCTTTTGGGCCGGACGGCGGTCACCGGACGGTTCTCCGGCCGGGAAGAGCCGCGGCGGTGCGACCGACACCGGGGCGTCGTCATCGAGTTCGATGACCTCCGGCCCCGCATCCTCCCCGGTACGCCGGACGGCGGAGGAGTCCGCAGCCCGCATACCGCCCTGCACCGGCCGGCCGACGCACTCCGACCCGCCGCCCAGGTCGATGAGCTCCAGCTCCTCGCCTGCGGCCGGTCCGGCGACGGCTCCGCCCTCCCGCTGCGGCACGGCTGACCCCCCGAAGGGGTCCAACGGATTCGTTTCTGGTTTCGGACTCATGTTCTGTTCGGATTTCGCAGGGCAAAAATAGCGATTTTTATCGGTTTTCGCCACCTTGCCCGAAAATTAACCCCGACAAGCGAAATAGACCGGAAATTTGTTTTTGCGCCCGACATGCATTATCTTTGCCGATAATTATTACAAAGAACCACTTATGTCAACGAAACAACAAACGCTGAAGGCCCCGATCTCGTTCTCGGGAAAGGGACTGCATACGGGCGTGCAGGTGACGATGACGATCCAACCCGCAGAAGCCGGCCGGGGCATCGTATTCCGCCGCACCGATATCGAAGGACAGCCGGAGATTCCGGCACTTTGCGACTACGTGGTGGACACCTCGCGCGGCACGACGATCGAAGCCGGCGGCCACCGTGTCAGCACCATCGAGCACGTCATGTCGGCCCTCTGGACCCTCGGCGTGGACAACGCCCTGATCGACATCGACGCCCCGGAGACCCCGATCCTCGACGGTTCGGCCCGCGAATACGCCCGCGCCATCACCGAAACGGGGCTCGTGGATCAGGACGCCGAGCGCAACTACTATCACGTGACCGAGAAAATGGTCTACACGATTCCCGAAAAGGGCACGGCGATCATCCTCTACCCCGACGACGAATTCTCCGTCTCGGTCCATGTGGACTACAACTCGAAGGTGATCGGCAACCAGTACGCGACGCTCGAGCCGGGCGACGACTACGCCTCGAAGATCTCCCCGTGCCGCACGTTCGTCTTCCTGCACGAGCTCGAGCCGCTCATGAAGATGAATCTGATCAAGGGCGGTGACCTGGACAACGCCATCGTCGTGGTCGAGAACCCCGTTCCCGAGGAGCAGCTCGACCACCTCAAGAAGCTCTTCAACAAGCCCGACATCGAGATCAAGGCCGGTTACCTGAACAACCTCGAGCTGCGCTGCAACAACGAGCTGGCCCGCCACAAGCTGCTCGACCTGCTGGGCGACTTCGCCCTGCTCGGCGTGCGGATCAAGGGCCGCGTATGGGCCACCCGCCCGGGCCACTTCGCCAACACGGAGTTCATGAAGCAGCTCAAGCGCACGATCCGCAAGGCCGGCGAAAAACCCCGCTACACCTACGACTGCCGCAAGCCGGCGCTCTACGACATCAACGCCATCCGGCGCATGCTGCCCCACCGCCCGCCCTTCCTGCTCGTGGACCGCATCTTCCACTGCGACGCCACGTCGGTGGCCGGCATCAAGAACGTCACGATGAACGAACCCTTCTTCGTGGGCCACTTCCCCGAGGAGCCGGTCATGCCGGGCGTGCTGATCATCGAGGCGATGGCCCAGTGCAGCGGCATCATGGTGCTCAACTCGGTGCCCGACCCGGAGAACTACTCGACCTATTTCATGAAGATCGACAATGCGAAGTTCAAGCGCAAGGTCGTTCCGGGCGATACGCTCCAATTCGAAATCCACCTGCTGGAACCCATCCGCCGCGGCGTGGCGCTCGTCGAGGCCAAGGCCTTCGTCGGCGAGTCACTGGCCTGCGAAGCCGAGCTGATGGCCCAGATCGTCAAGAACAAAACCCCGAAACAACAATGATCAGCAAACTGGCATACGTCCATCCCGACGCCCGTATCGGCGCCAACGTGACAGTAGAACCGTTCGCCTACATCGCAGGCGACGTCGTGATCGGCGACGACTGCTGGATCGGCCCCGGTGCCGTGATCCACGACGGCGCACGCATCGGCCGCGGCTGCAAAATCCACACCGCCGCCTCGATCTCCTGCCTGCCGCAGGACCTGAAGTTCGTCGGCGAGGCCACGACCTGCGAGATCGGCGACTGCAACGACATCCGCGAATACGTCACCATCAGCCGCGGCACGGCCTCGACGGGCACCACGCGCGTCGGCTCGCACAACCTGCTGATGGCGTACGTCCATGTGGCCCACGACTGCGTGGTGGGCTCGCACTGCGTAATCGCCAACCGCGTCTCGCTGGCCGGCGAGGTGCATGTAGGCGACTGGGTGGTGATCGGCGGACATGCGGCCATCCACCAGTGGACGCACATCGGCGAACACTCGATGATCCAGGGCGGCGCCCTGCTCGGACAGGACCTTCCGCCTTTTGTCATCGTCCGCAACGACACGCTCCGCTACGCGGGCATCAACAAGATCGGACTTTCGCGCCGCGGCTTCACGCCCGAGCGCATCGGCGAGATCCACGACGCCTGCCGGATCCTCTTCCAGAGCGGCCTGAACTACATGGCCGGATGCGACGAGGTGGAGCGTCAGGTGCCGCAAAGCCCCGAGCGCGACTCGCTGCTGGCCTTCATCCGCTCTTCGAAGCGCGGCATCATCAAGCCCTACGAATCGCGCAACGCCGAGGCGTAAGGCACCCGGCGGCGGCCGCATGTCCGGAGTTCGGACAGAGGCGCCGCAGGAAGATGAAAGATAAAAAATCGGATCAAACGATTGAATATCGGAAATTTTTACTATATTTGCGTGTCGAAAGACTGCAGGATGCACGATAAGGGGACGGAATGTCCCCTTATTTCATAGTTATACACCACTGAAAACCAACGATATGATCGAGATACAGAAAATTACGGAATCCGCGGAACGGCACCTGGCCGGCACGGATCTGTTCGTTGTGGAGTGCCGCTGCTCGGCCGGCAACGAAATCGAATTGACGGTCGATGGCGACACGTCGGTGTCGATCGACGCCTGCGCGGCATTGAGCCGCGCCGTGGAGGCCGACCTCGACCGCGAGGAGGAGGACTTCTCGCTGACGGTCATGTCGGCGGGTATCGGCTCCGAGCTGCGCTGCCTGCGGCAGTACCGCCGGCTGATCGGATCGTCGGTCGAGGTGCTGCTGAACAACGGCGTGAAGCTGCTGGCCAAACTCGACGGCGCCGACGAGGAGGGCATCGACCTCTCCTACGAAGAGAAACAGGCCGTCGAGGGCAAGAAGCGCAAGCAGTTGGTCAAGGTGTCGAAGCGCTACGCCTTCGGCGAGATCAAATACACGAAGGAGTATCTCGACTTCAAGTAGCAATTGATTAAAAACAAGATAACGCACTCATGGACAACCTGAATTTGATCAGCAACTTTGCCGAGTTCAAAGAGCTGAAGAACATCGACAAATCGACGATGATCGGCGTGTTGGAGGACGTCTTCCGCCACGCGCTCCAGAAACAGTACGAAACGGATGAGAACTTCGACGTGATCATCAACCCCGAGAAGGGCGACCTCGAAATCTGGCGCAACCGCACGGTCGTCGAGGACGGAGCCGTGGAGAACCCCAACACCCAGATCGCCGTGTCGGAGGTCAAGGCCATCGACCCGACCTATGAAATCGGCGACGAATACGCCGACGAGATCAAGCTCTCGTCGTTCGGCCGCCGCACGGTGCTGTCGCTGCGCCAGAACCTCGCCTCGCGGATCCTCGACCTGGAGAAGGCCAACCTCTACGAGAAGTACTCGGAGAAGGTCGGCGAGATCGTCACCGGCGAGGTCTACCAGGTATGGAAGAAGGAGGTGCTGATCCTCGACGACGAGGAGAACGAGCTCATCCTTCCGAAAGCCGAGCAGATTCCCAACGACTTCTACCGCAAGGGCGACACGATCAAGGCCATCGTCAAGTCGGTCGAGATGAACAACAACCAGCCGCGCATCATCCTTTCGCGCACGGCCAACCAGTTCCTCGAGCGCCTGTTCGAGCAGGAGGTTCCCGAGATCTTCGACGGACTGATCACCATCAAGAAGATCGTCCGCATCCCCGGCGAGCGCGCCAAGGTGGCCGTCGAGTCCTACGACGAACGCATCGACCCGGTGGGCGCCTGCGTCGGCATGAAGGGTTCGCGCATCTACTCGATCGTCAAGGAGCTGCGCAACGAGAACATCGACGTGGTCAATTACACGGCCAACCCGCAGCTGATGATCCAGCGCGCGCTGAACCCCGCGAAGATCTCGTCGATCACCATCGACGAGGAGAAGAAGACCGCCTCGGTCTACCTGAAGCCCGACCAGGTGTCGCTTGCCATCGGCAAGGGCGGCCTGAACATCCGCCTCTCGAAGATGCTCACCGGCTACGACATCGACGTCTACCGCGAGATCGAGGAGGAGGACGTGGCCCTCACGGAGTTCGCCGACGAGATCGACGGCTGGATCATCGACGCCCTGAAGGCTGCCGGCTGCGACACGGCCAAGAGCGTGCTCGAGCTGCCCGTCGAGGAGATCGCCGCACGCGCCGACCTCGAGCTGGAGCAGGCTCAGAAGGTGGTCGAGATTCTCAAGGCCGAGTTCGAATAACCAAAACAGCAAGAAAGGAGAGAATACCATATGAGTAATGAAAGAAGATTAAGGCTCATTCAGGTTGCCAAGGAGTTCAACGTGGGGATCAACACCATCACGGACTTCCTGCACAAGAAGGGCATCAAGAACGACGGGTCGCCCAACGCGCTGGTCGATGCCGACACCTATGCCGTGCTGGAAAAGGAGTTCGGCTCGAACCGCAGTGCCGCAGGTGCCCGCAACTCGATCCGCGAGCGCATCTCCCAGAAACAGGCGACCATCACCCTCGAGCAGACCCGCAAGCAGGAGCGCGAGGAAGAGAAAGAGGTGGTCATCAAGAGCAACGTCATCAGCGTGAAGGACGAGATCCAGCAGCCGAAGTTCCTCGGCAAGATCGACCTCTCGCCCAAACCCAAGGCCGCGCCGGCTCCCCAGCCGGCCCCGGCGCCCGCTCCGAAAGCGGAAACGGCCCCGGCACCCGCCCCCGCAGCCGAGAAACCGGCGGCTCCGGCCCCGGCTCCCCGTGAGGAGACTCCCGCCGAGCCGCATGTAACCGCCCCGGCTCCCGAGCCGCGGGTTGAGACGCCCCGGCCCGAACCGCAGCCGGCACCCGCTCCCGCCCGGGAGGAGGCTCCGGCCGAAACGAAGGCCGAGGCCCGCACGGAGGAGCGCCCGGCGCCCCAACCGGCCGCACCGGCTCACGCCGAGCAGGCTCACGCGACACCCGAGCCCCCGAAGGACAACATCTTCCGTCCGGCTACGGTGACCCTCACGGGCCCGCAGGTGCTCGGTACGATGGACGTCTCGGGATTCGTTCCCGGAGGCAAGCACAAGCGCAAGCGCCTCCAGAAGGAGAAGGTCGATGTCTCGAAGGCCCAGAAGGGAGGCCAGCAGGGCGGCGGCAAACAGGGCGGACAGGGCGGACAGAACGACCGCAACAACCGCCCGGGAGGCCAGCAGCAGAACCGCGGCCAGCAGCAGAACCAGCCCCGTCCGGGCGAAGGCCGCCGCAACAAGAACAAGAACACCCCCAAACCGATCGTCCGCCCCGAAGTGAGCGACGAGGAGGTTTCGAAACAGGTAAAGGACACCCTGGCCCGCCTGACGGCCAAGGGAGCCAAGACCAAGGCATCGAAATACCGCAAGGAGAAACGCGAGGCCGTCGCCGAACGCATGAGCGAGGAGTCGGCACGCGAACAGCAGGAACGCTCGATCCTCAAGGTGACCGAGTTCGTCACCGTGAGCGAGCTGGCCACGATGATGAACGTCTCGCCGACGGAGGTCATCACCGCCTGCATGAACCTCGGACTGATGGTGTCGATCAACCAGCGGCTCGACGCCGAGGCTCTGGTGGTCGTGGCCGAGGAGTTCGGCTACAAGGTCGAGTTCGTCTCGGTGGAGATTCAGGAGGCCATCGCCGACGACCACGAAGACAAGGAGGAGGACCTCGTGCCGCGTCCGCCGATCGTCACGGTCATGGGACACGTCGATCACGGTAAGACCTCGCTGCTGGACAACATCCGCAAGACGAACGTCATCGAGGGCGAGGCCGGCGGCATCACGCAGCACATCGGTGCCTACAGCGTCGAACTCAACGGTCAGAAGATCACGTTCCTCGACACACCGGGCCACGAAGCCTTCACGGCCATGCGTGCCCGCGGTGCGAAGATCACCGACGTGGCGATCATCATCGTCGCGGCCGACGACAACGTCATGCCGCAGACGATCGAGGCGATCAACCACGCCCAGGCCGCCGGTGTGCCGATGGTCTTCGCCATCAACAAGATCGACAAGCCCAATGCCAACCCCGACCACATCAAGGAGCAGCTCTCGCAGATGAACTACCTGGTCGAGTCGTGGGGCGGCAAATACCAGGATCAGGAGATCTCGGCCAAGAAGGGCATCAACCTCGACAAACTGCTCGAGAAGGTGCTGCTCGAGGCCGAAATGCTCGAACTGAAGGCCAACCCGAACAAGAAGGCCGTGGGTACGGTGATCGAATCGACGCTCGACAAGGGCCGCGGCTACGTTTCGACGGTGCTCGTGCAGGCCGGAACGCTCCGCATCGGCGACGTCATCCTCTCCGGCACGTTCACGGGCCGCGTGAAGGCGATGTTCAACGAGAACGGCAAGAAGGTGACCGAGGCCGGTCCCTCGACACCGGTGCAGGTGCTGGGTCTGAACGGCGCCCCGCAGGCCGGTGACCTGTTCAACGTGATGGACGACGACCGCTCGGCCCGCGAGATCGCCAACAAGCGCGAGCAGCTGCAGCGCATGCAGGGCATCATGACCCAGAAGCACGTGACGCTCGACGAGATCGGACGCCGCATCGCCATCGGTTCGTTCAAGGAGCTGAACATCATCGTCAAGGGCGACGTGGACGGTTCGGTCGAGGCCATGTCCGGATCGCTCATCAAGCTCTCGAAGGAGACTGTCCAGGTGAACGTGATCCATGCCGCCGTGGGACAGATCTCCGAGTCCGACGTGCTGCTGGCCGCCGCCTCGAACGCCATCATCGTGGGCTTCCAGGTGCGCCCGTCGGCCGCCGCGCGCAAGCTGGCCGAGAAGGAGGAGATCGAAATCCGCCTCTACTCGATCATCTACGACGCGATCAACGACATCAAGGACGCCATCGAGGGCATGCTCGAACCGGTGATGAAGGAGGAGATCGTCGCCTCGGTCGAGGTGATGGAGATCTTCCGCATCTCGAAGGTGGGCACCGTGGCCGGATGCGTCGTGCGCGAAGGCAAGCTCCAGCGCTCGACCCCCATCCGCGTCATCCGCGACGGCATCGTGATCTACACCGGCAAACTCGGATCGCTCAAGCGGTTCAAGGACGACGTCAAGGAGGTCACCTCCGGACAGGACTGCGGTCTGAACATCGAATCGTTCAACGACGTCCGTGTGGGCGACATCGTCGAAGGCTACGAACAGGTTGAGGTAAAACGCAAATAGTACCAATTATCCCAAACACACACCAATGAACACACAAATCAAATTTACCACCCCCGAAGAGGCCGTCAAGGTCATCAAGTCGGGCGATCACGTGCATCTGAGCTCCGTAGCTTCGGCTCCCCAGTGCCTGATCAACGCCATGTGCAAGCGCGGCGAAGCCGGTGAACTGAAGGATGTACACATCCACCACCTCCACACCGAGGGCCCGGCCCCCTATGCCGACGAGAAGTTCGAAGGCATCTTCCAGCTCGACTCGTTCTTCGTGGGCGGCAACGTCCGCAAGGTGACCCAGAGCGGATATGCCGACTACATTCCGATCTTCCTGAGCGAGACGCAGCGTCTCTACCGTTGCGGCGCCGTACCGTGCAACGTGGCCATGATCCAGGTTTCGACCCCGGACAAGCACGGCTTCGTATCGCTCGGCACGTCGGTCGATGCCACGCTGGCCGCCGTCGAGTGCGCCGACCACGTGATCGCCGTGGTAAACAAGCACGTTCCCCGTTCGTTCGGCCAGGCCATGATCCCGATGTCGAAGATCGACCTCTTCGTCGAGGACGACACCCCGCTCATGGAGGCCCACTTCACCGAGCCCAACGAGATCGAGACGGCCATCGGCAAGCACTGCGCCGCGCTGATCGAGGACGGTGCCACGCTGCAGATGGGTATCGGCGCCATTCCCAACGCCGTGCTCGCACAGCTCGGAAACCACAAGAACCTCGGTATCCACACCGAGATGTTCGCCGACGGCGTGCTGCCGCTCGTCGAGAAGGGCGTCATCAACGGCGAGGCGAAGAACATCGACAAGGGCAAGATGGTCTCGACCTTCCTGATGGGTTCGCAGAAGGTCTACGACTTCATCGACGACAACCCGGCCGTGATGATGATGGACGTGGGCTACACGAACGATCCCTACGTGATCGCCAAGAACGACCGCGTGACGGCCATCAACTCGGCCCTGCAGGTGGACCTCACCGGCCAGGTGTGCGCCGACTCGCTGGGCACGAAGTTCTACTCGGGCGTGGGCGGCCAAATCGACTTCGTCTACGGAGCCTCGCTGTCGAAGGGCGGAAAGGCCATCATCGCCATGCCTTCGATCACCAACAAGGGCATCTCGAAGATCGCCCCGGTGCTCACGGCCGGTGCCGGTGTCGTTACGACGCGTAACCACATCCACTGGTTCGTCACCGAGAACGGCGCCGTGGATCTCTACGGCAAGACGCTCCAGGAGCGTGCCCGCCTGCTGATCTCGGTGGCCCACCCGTCGGCCCAGGAGGAGCTGGACCGTGCCGCTTTCGAGCGCTTCGGCTCGCACCACCACTACATCAAGAAGTACATGGGCAAGTAGCCTTCACGGAAGGGTTGCTTCCCGCACCGATACGGGGTTCCGGTCCAACGGCCGGAACCCCGTTTTTTTATCGTTCCGAAGCGGGAATTCGGCGGATATTCACTTGTTTTCGCGGGGAAGATTTTCTAAATTTGTAACAGATGCGGGATCGGAAATACCCGCCGGTCCGGGCAAACATCGTAACCAACCTAAACTACACCACCTATGAAACGTCCGACATTCGGGAACCTCCTCGGTTCGCTGTGCGGCACGGCCCTCGCCGCCGCACTCATCACCTCCTGCGCCCCCCGGCAGAACATGCTCACCGAAGAGGAAATCGCCGACGGCTGGGAGCTGCTCTTCGACGGGAAGAGCCTCGACCAGTGGAAAGACTTCAACGGGGATTCGCTCACACAGCCATGGCACGTCGTAGACGGCTGCATCCAGGCCAACGGCGACGGCAGCGACCTTTCGGGCTATATCGTCACCCGAAAACAGTACGAAAACTTCATCCTCGACTGGGAGTGGAAACTCTCGCGCGGCGGCAACAGCGGCATGCTCTACCACGTGGTCGAGGGCCCCTGCTTCGAGGTACCCTACGTCACCGGCCCCGAATACCAGCTCATCGACGAGGAGGGCTGGGAGGAGCAGAACGCTCCGACGAAGCTCGAGGAGTGGCAGCGCCTGGGCGTCGATTACGCCATGCACCTCCCGGACCGCGCGGCCATGCGGCTCAACCCGCAGGGCGAGTGGAACTCGTCGCGCATCGTCTTCGACAACGGCCATGTCGAGCATTGGCTCAACGGCGTGAAGATCCTCGAATTCGAAGCCTGGACCGACGACTGGTTCGCCCGCAAGGCGAGCGGCAAATGGGAGACCGCTCCCGAATACGGACTGGCCCGCCGCGGCGTGATCTGCCTGCAGGACCACGGCTACCCGGCCTCGTTCCGCAACCTGAAGATCAAGGAGCTGCCCCGCAAGGCCGGCAGCGAGGTTTCGCTCTTCAACGGCCGTGACCTCACGGGCTGGGAGGCCTACGGCACCGAGAAATGGTATGTCGATCCGCAGGGGCTCCTCGTTTGCGAAAGCGGTCCCGACAAGCAGTACGGATACCTTGCCACACGCGCATACTACGATGATTTCGACCTCACGGTGGAGTTCCGCCAGCTGGCCAACGGCAACTCGGGCATCTTCTTCCGCTCGTTCATCGAGCCGCCCGTGAAGGTGCACGGATGGCAGTGCGAGGTAGCCCCCAGGGGCAACGATACGGGCGGCATCTACGAATCCTACGGCCGCGGCTGGCTCGTACAGATCCCCGACGAGAAGGAGTCGCTGCTCAAAGAGCGCGACTGGAACACGCTGCGCCTGCGCGTCGAGGGCGATCACGTGCAGACGTGGCTCAACGGCGAGGCGATGGCCGACCTGCACGATGCGAAGATCGGCGCCGCACAGGGCCGCATCGCCCTGCAGATCCACGACGGAGGCGGCATCAAGGTGCAGTGGCGCAACCTCCGCCTCAAGACGCTCTGATCACCCAAGTCCAACCGCAAACAGATCGAAAGCCATGGGAATCAACCGCAGAAACTTCCTGAAAACGGCGGGTGCCGCCACGCTCTTCACCATCGTCCCGCGGTGGGTGCTGGGCGGACCCGGACGCATCGCCCCGAGCGACCAGCTCACCAAGGGCATCATCGGCGTCGGCGGCATCGGCCGCAGCAGCTACCACTTCACCAGCACACCCGAATGCCGGCTGGTGGCCATCTGCGACGTGGACAGCGACCACCTCCGGAGCGCCGCGGAGCTGGGCCGGCGCAAGTTCGGCCAGACGCTGAAAACCTACCACTTCTACCGCGACCTGATCACCGACCCGAATGTCGATATCGTACACATCGCCACCCCGCCCCACTGGCACGGCATCATGGCCGTCGAGGCTGCCAAGGCCGGCAAGGACATCTGGTGCGAGAAACCCATGACACGCACCATCGGCGAGGGCAAGCGCGTCGTCGAGGCCGTCAGGCGCTACGGGCGCATCTTCCGCCTCAATACGTGGTTCCGCTTTGCGGACACCTTCTACGGGCTCGGTACGACGGTCGAACCGCTCAAGAAACTCGTGCAGAGCGGCATGCTCGGATGGCCGCTGAAGGTGACCATCTCGGGGGCCACGGGCTTCACGTGGAAATTCTACTGGGTGGGCCGCGAACACCTCGAACCGCAACCCGTACCTGCGGCCCTCGACTACGACCTGTGGCTCGGCCCGGCCCCCGCGAAACCCTACAACGCCCACCGTACGCACCAGACCTTCCGCGGATACTGGGACTACGACGGCGGCGGGCTCACCGACATGGGCCAGCACTACATGGACCCGGTGCAGTACCTGCTGGGCAAGGACGACACGTCGCCCGTAAAGATCGAGGTCGATGCCCCGCAGCAGCACCCCGATGCGGTGGGCATCTGGCGCAGGATCGTCTACACCTACGAAGACGGCTGCCAGATCGTGCTCGAGGGCGAGGGGTTCGAGAGCTCGGGCAAGGTCCCCTACATCGAGGGCCCGTTGGGCAAGGTCTACAAGGGATTCGAGTGTACGATCCCCGACGTGATGAACAAGCTGGCCGAGATGCCCGACCCCGAGCCGCAGCGCACCGACTTCCTCGCCTGCGTCCGAAAGCGCGAGCACTTCGCGCTGGACGAGGTGAAGGGACACCGCAGCTCGACGCTGGTCAATCTGGGCGCCTGCGCCCTGAGGCTCAACCGCACGCTGCACTTCGATCCCGACGCGCAGCTCTTCATCGGTGACGACGCAGCCAACCGACTGATCGACCAGCCGATGCGGTCGCCGTGGAAAATCTGACACCCCCCAAAGCGCATGAAACGATGAAAAAAAGAGCCACACTACTTTTCTGGTTCCTGTGTCTGCTGCCGTTTGCCGCGGGGGCACAGGATGGCCGGCAGCGCACCGTCGAGACGGTCGTGGCCGACGTGCTGGCACAGCTGCCCGCCGAGCAGACAGCCGACTACCAAACCCTGATGGACGAACTGGCCGCAACGGGCACGGAAGGCATCCGGATACTCGCCGGGATGCTTGTCCCCGCCGGGCAGGGCAGCGACGCCGCCGTGGAGTACGCCCTGAGCGGCGTAGTCCATCACGTGACGGAACAAGGACGCGGAGAGGCCCGCGATGCCGTGCGGCAAGGACTCGCACAGAGCATCGACGCCTGCCCGGACCCTGCGGACCGCGCCTTCCTCATCTCGCTGCTTGCATGCTGCTCCACGGCAGAGGATACAGCCGTTTTTGCAAAATACGCCGACGACGGGCAACTTGCCGATGCCGCCGTCCGCGGCCTGATCGCGACGCCCGGATCGGAGCCGGCAATTCTTGAGCTGATGCAGCAATCCGACGGTCCGTCGGCGCGGCTGGCCCATGCCGCCGCGAAACGGCCGAGCGAAGGGGCCGAGGAGATCCTCCTTGCGTGGCTGGCCGACTACCCCAGCGACGATACGACCCGGGAGGCCATCTATGCCGCCCTGGCTGCATGCGGCGGCCGGGCATCGCTCCGAGTGCTCGGGGATGCGGCGGCAGCCGCCGACTTCGACTTCGCCCCGGGTGATGCGACGGGAGCCTTCCTCGACCTGCTGAACAACCTCGCCGAACGCGGCGACACGAAGGTCGTGCAGCGGGCCGCACGTACGCTGGCCAAAGAGTCGGTACGCACGAACATCCGCACGGCCGCGCTCGAGCTCCTGCTCCGCACCACCCCCGAACAGCGTACCGAACTGCTGCTCGCGGCGCTCGGGGACAACGACCGGGCCTACCGCTGCGCGGCACTCACCCTTGCAGCAGACTACACCGACGAGGCGCTGTGCGCAGCCATCGTCGGCGAATGGCCGAAACTGACGGCCGAGGCGCGCACGGATGTGGTGAACTGGTTGGGCGACCGCCACGCCGTTTCGCAGACCGCGACGGTACTGGCCGCCATCGACGCCTCGGATCACGGGCTCGCCGCAGCCGCCGTGCGTGCGGCCGGCCGTCTCGGCGGCCAGGAGGCGCTCGAAGCGCTGATCGCCCGGCTGAACGGCCCGCTGGCCGAAGAGGCCGTAGCCGCACTGGCCTCGTTCAACGGCCAGGTGGACGACGGGCTCGTCGCGGCGCTCGATGCCGATCCCGTAACGCAGGCCAACGCCCTGCAGCTCGTCGCCCGACGGCGGATCACCCGGGCAGCCGACCGGGTCTTCGCACTGCTCGACGCCGGACAGGAACCCGTACGACAGGCCGCGCTGGCGGCCCTCGCCGGGGTGACGACGGCGGCGGATTTCCCGAGACTCTGCGACCGGCTCGACAACGCCACGGAGAGCGAAACACCGCAAATCCAGGCCGGACTGCTGAACGCCCTGGCACAAATGGCTCCCGAGGAACAATACACCCGAACGGCAGAGCGGATGGCCGCATCGGCTGAAAAGGCGCGCTACTACCCGTTGCTGGCACATACGGGCACACAGGAGGCGATCGACGCCCTGCTCGGCGGCGGCGACCGCAAGGCGGCTTTCGCGGCACTGCTGACGGTAGAGAGTCCTGTCGTGCCGGAGGTGCTGTTCTCGCTGGCCACCGAGCACCCCGAATGGAAAGACGAGGCGATCACTCGCTACACGGAACTCGTGACCGCGAACCGCACGCCCGAGGAGCAGGTGGCCTGCTGCACGAAAGCACTCGGAACGGATCCTGCACCGGAGGTGAAGAATCGGCTGCTTGCAGCACTGGCCGGCACCGCCTCGCTGCCGGCCATCGAGGTGGCCGCCCGATACCTCGACGATCCCGCGACAGCCGCGGCGGCGGCCGATGCCGTGCGGAGAATCGCGGCAAAGAGCCCCGGCACGGGCGGAGAAACGGTGGTCGCAGCTCTCGAGCGGACCCGCACGGTCTACGCCGGGCTGGCCTCTGAAGACGCCGACGCCGGCTATGCGGTGGACGAGATCAACGGGCTGCTGGCCCGCTACGCCGCCGTGCCGCGCTTCGAACTGACGGAAGAGGAGGCGGCCGAGGGTTTCGAAGTGCTCTTCGACGGCCTCTCGCTCGAAAAGTGGACCGGCAACAAGACCAACTACGTTCCGCAGGAGGGGACGATCTACGTCACGGCGCAATACGGCGGCAGCGGTAACCTCTACACCGTCAGGGAGTACGGCGACTTCATCCTGCGCTTCGAGTTCTCGTTCGTCCGCCCGGGTGTGAACAACGGAATCGGAATCCGCACCCCGATGGGCGTCGATGCCGCCTACCACGGCATGGAGATCCAGGTACTCGACCACGATGACCCGATCTACAAAAACCTGCACATCTACCAGCAACACGGCTCTGTCTATGGGGTCATCCCGGCGCAGAAGCACGTCGTCTTCGGCGAACAGGGGACGTGGAACACCGAGGAGATCCGCGCCGCAGGCGACCGCATCACCGTAACGGTCAATGGCGAGGTGATCCTCGACGGCAACATCCGCGAAGCCTGCAAGGGCCATAACGTGGCCCCCGACGGCTCGGAGCGGAACCCCTACACCGTGGACGGGCGGAACCACCCGGGGCTCTTCAACAAACGCGGCCACATCGGGCTGCTCGGCCACGGACCCGGCATCCGGTTCCGCAACATCCGCATCAAGGAACTTTGAACCACGGCGGAGGGTGAAGGTGGATTCCAGACCACCTCCGCCCTCCGCTCCGAGTCGGGATACCGCATCAGCGCCCTGCATCCCGCGAATTGAACCGCACGGAAAAGAGATGAACAGATCCAACCCAAGCAATGGTCCCGTCAGGATCGTCGCCATCGGAGCGGGCAACCGCACGAACAAATACCTCGAATACGCCGTCCGACACCCCGAACGGCTGCAACTTACGGGCGTCGTGGAGCTCAACCCGCTGCGCCGGGAGGCTGTCGCTGCAAAATTCGGACTCGCACCGTCACAATGCTTCGACGACTACCGGCTCTTCTTCGGGCAGCCCCGGTCGGCCGATGCCGTGCTGATCGCGACACCCGAGGACACGCACTTCGAGCCCTGCATGCTGGCCATCGAGGCGGGCTACGACGTACTGCTCGAGAAGCCCATCGCCCAAAGTCTTGACGAATGCCGGCAGATTGCCGAAGCGGCCCGCAGGCGGGGCGTGATCGTCGGGATCTGCCACGTCATGCGCTATCACCCCTATTTCGTCCGGATCAAGGAGATCGTCGATTCGGGTGAACTGGGACAACTCATCTCGATAAACCATACGGCAGCAGTGGGCATAGACCGCATGACCCACTGCTTCGTGCGGGGACTCTGGCGCCGCGAAGAGTGTGCCAACCCGATGCTGATCTCGAAGTGCTGCCACGACATCGACTTTCTGCTGTGGCTTGCATCGTCGCGATGCCGGAAAATATCGTCGTTCGGATCGCTCAGGTGGTACCGCAGAAAGAATGCCCCGCAGGGCTCGGCGGAACGCTGTGTAGCATGTTCCGTCGAGCAAACATGCCCCTATTCGGCCATAGACCTCTACCTCACCCGGCGCGACTGGATCTCGAACTTCGACATACCCGAGGGATCAACGCTCGACGAGGTAATCGAACAGCAGTTGCACAACGGCCCCTACGGCCGCTGCGTCTTCCGCTGCGACAACAATGTGGTGGACAACCAGGTCGTCACCATGGAGATGGCAAGCGGTGTCACGGTATCGCTTGCCATGGAAACCTTCACGCTTGATGACCGGCGCGAAACACACATACGAATGACGCACGGCGAAATCGAGGGCGACGAACGCACACTGCGGATCCGAAAGTTCCGCGGAGGGGAGGAGCAGATCATCGACTTCAGGGAGCTGGCCGGCACACCGTTCCACGCCGGTGCAGACTTGAATCTGATCGGGGACTTTGTCGAAGCGATCAGCCGGCGGGGCGGGCACCGGTTCCGCACCACAATCGAGGAGTCGGTCGAGAGCCACCGGATCTGCTTCGAAGCCGAGCACAGCCGCCATACGGGGAAAACCCTCCTGCTCGAATAACCGTCCCACCGGAGAGGACAACACACACGTCCCGGTCGGCCCGGTACCGCCGTACAAACCCTTGAAAACAACACACCCGGGGAAATCCCCGGGTGTATCTCTTCCTGTCTTACCGCCCCGACAACCGTTCGAAACAGATTCCGGCCCCTGCAGCAAGCCGAAGGCGAAGCTCAGAACGATTTCCCGTCCGGCGGGGCAGAGATATCGAGCAGGCTCCATTTCTCATGCGGGCGATCGGGTCACATGGGATTCCTCGAGGAGCCCGAAGCAACGACATCGGCCTTGCTGAAATTCGCATCGTCGGTAACCGGTCGGACGATCGGGGCCAGTCGGCCGACAACCGACGAACGATAGCTGCGCGATACGGGAAGATCATTGCCACCGATCGTCACCAGATTCCCCGTAAAGCCGGTCACCCGATCCGCATTGACGAGATAGGCCCGATGTATCCGCACGAACCGGTCATCCAGCAGTTTCTCCCATTGTGAAATGCGGGTTCGGGTGCGGTATGAGCAGCCGTCTGCAGCATGAATGAAGACCTCATTGTCGTTGGATTCCACGTAGAGGATACTGAAGAGTTCCAGAGTGATTTTCCGCCGTTCCGAGATAAACGAGAGACTTTGCATGCGCGGCAACCGATTGCGCAGCCTGCGGGACAACAATTGTTCGGGTGCCACGACAGCCGCCAATACAAGCAGGATGAAGAGCGGATTGAGAAATATAGCGGGAAACGGATCTGAAACCGAAAGGATATCGTGAGTCACGCGGTGTGTGAAAAACAGCACCAACCACTCAAGCAATACGATCCCGCACATCAACGAAATCAGCACGACCGGCCGGCGATGAGCGGTTTGCGGGAATCCTTCGAACAGCAATTTGAGGCAACACATACCCGGCAACCAGAAAACGGCCACGAACAACGCCTGCCCGAATGCATATCCGAGACTCTTCAAGATCAGGGTGAGCAGCAACAGCACTCCGATCCAGTAACCAATCGTAATCAGGTTTTTCATCATCGACACTGCCCATCTGCAGACGGGGCTACGCCCACCTGGCTTTCGCCGGTAAAGATACAAAAAAACGGAGGATTCAGAAACCCAAAGTATCAATACGAGGGATATGACACTCCACCGAAAGGATATGACATTGCATTTCGAGGACCGGATTGCTATCTTTGCAACAGGTCTTGGAAAGCTTTCCCTTAATGAATCAAACCTCAGAAATCTGCAATCATGAAACATCTGTATCAGTTGGCTGCACTGGCAGCTCTCTCGCTCTTCATTTCATTCTCCGCATCAGCACAGGAGAGACAAACAACGACTGAATCCCCAACCGAAGAATCCATCTCCGAGGAGAATGTCCACCGTACCATAACCGGAAATCCGGCTCCTGAAGGATATGTCGAGGCCGGAAGCATCTCGATCGTGAATCCGCAAACTGGAGAAAAAGAGACAAGAACAGTCTACGAAGCTCCCCGGGAAAGTCTCTACATGCTTTACTGCGAGGGTGGTTACGTCTGCATGACATTGATAACCCTATGCCTCGTAGCGGCCTTTCTCTCGGCATGGAAAGCCCCACGCTGGATCAAGGAGTTCGGACAGCTGGCTCTTCTTCTGGGCATCATCTACCTGCTCCTCGGGTTTTATGACATAGCGAAGTTCATCGGATCCGAAGGTGTCGAGATCGGGAAAGATGTGCCGTCATCGATTCTGTTTAGCGGCCTCCGGGTCGCACTGATCGCCCCGCTATATGGATTAATCGTCCATGGCATCACTCTGATCCTGCGCATTGCGCTCAAACCGCGCATCTGACAGCTCCAACAAAGGTCGTTTCCCAACAGTGCAATAACCGGAGGGAAGCGTAGATGACTGGAAGATCATAGCAAAAGAAGGGCGTGAAGAATCACAAATCTTTCGCCCTTCTTCTTTCCCGTTTCGAGTCAGACAATATGCAAAACAGCATTTTCAACAGAATCGTGCGTAGTATTTCCATGCGAACCGAGTGCCGATCGCGGCCCCTTGAGCATAACAGGAGGAGGGGGGGGGTAGGAGCCAACGGATCTGGCTCCGCCCGCGAACGCCGTCATCCCCTCTGACCACTTTTGCCGGGGCACAAAAAAAGGTCAGACCTTACGATCTGACCTTGAAGAGGCGGCTACCTACTCTC
>OHQP01000005.1_pt1 | contig 188713 bp, 187 predicted proteins | sample 1578101 | NCBI WGS metagenome assembly OHQP01 (sample SAMEA3879569, study PRJEB24766) | human gut metagenome | biome: human-associated habitat; feature: feces | place: USA | collected 1985/1987 | reverse complement strand
AGAGCATCTGACTACGGATCAGAAGGTTACAGGTTTGAGTCCTGTCGGCGTCACTGAAGAGGGAACGTTCAAAAGACGTTTCCTCTTGTTTTTCAGGGTCTCCCTGCAAAGATTGCCTGCAGATTTCGAACTTGCCGCTCCATGCCGCAGGTTCGTTTTTTTTCATTCCCGCCCCGCCCTGCCGCGACAATACACAGGAAGCAAAAAGGAGGATCTCCCGGCCGGGGTTCGGCTCGCGACACATGAAACGGACGGGGGAATGGTCTGAAAGCCATTCCCCCGTCCGTTTATCCATGCAGCGTGCAGTGTATTTACTGATGGAACGTTTCGGATCACTCCTCCACCATCCAGCCGCCACCCAGCGCCTTGTAGAGCTGCACAAGCGCCAGATGCTCATCGCGCACGGCATTGTTCAGCCCGATCTGGGCATCGAAATAACGTCGCTGGGCATCGAGCACGTCGATATAGTTGATGTTGCCGCCGCGATACTGGATCGTCGCCAGTTCGACGTATTTGATCGCCGCATCGCGCAGGCTCTCCTTGCGTTCGGCCGAACGCCGGACGTTGCGGTAGGTCACCACCGCATCATCGGTCTCCTTGAAGACCTCCAGCACCTTTTTTTCATACTTGAGCCGCGCCTGGTCATAGGCAGCCAGCGCCGCCCGGTACTTGGCCTGCTTGCGGCCGAATCCGAAGACCGGAGCCGTCACCGAACCCAGCACATAGGAGAACGGCGACTGGAAGATGTGCGACAGCACGCCGTTCTCGACACCGCCCGTCAGCGTGAAGGTCAATCGCGGGAAGCGGTCGGCATAGGCTACCCCGACCCCGGCCAGGGCCGCCTGCAGCTCCTGCTCGGAGACCCGCACATCGGGACGCCGCTGCAGCAGCACCGAGGGGATGCCCACCGGAAGTTTCTCCGGCATGGTGATATTGAGCGACAGTCCGCTGCGACGGATCTTCTCGCCCGGATAGCCCGAAACCAGCAGCGAGATGCTGTTCTCCATCACCTTGATTTTCCGCTCGAGTTCCGGGATCAACGCCGCCGTCGAGGCATACTCCACCTTTGCCTGCTGATAGACCGTCTCGGCCGTAAGACCGCCTTCGAAGCGCAGCTTCGCCAGACGCACGTCCTGACGCCGCGTCTCGAGCGTCTGCTTGACGATCGACAATTCGTTGTCGAGCGCCATCAACTGGAAATAGGCTGTCGCCACCTCCGCCACAAGCGTCATGCGCATGGCCCGCCACTCCTCGACCGACGCGAGGTATTCGGCTCCGCCCTTGCGTTTGGCCCAACGCAGATTGCCCCAGAGGTCGAGCTCCCAGCTCACGCCGACCTTGGCACCCAGTTCGGGATCGTTGCTGAACGACTTCTGGTAGTAGTCGTTCGTTTCACGGTCCCCATAGACGCGGGCCGAGAAGTCAGGAAGACGACTGGCCTTGTCGATGCGGTAGAGCTGCCGCATCTGCTCGACACGGGCGGCTGCCGCCAGCATGTCCTTGTTGTTGTCGAGCGTCCGCTGGATGAGTTCGCAGAGCGCCGCGTCGCCGTAGAATTTCCACCACCCGATATCGGCGATGGTCGTCGAGTCGGTCACCCCGGCCACGAGTTGCTCGGGCAGGTTCAACTCCGGGGCCTTGCACTCGCGGACCGCCGAACAGGAGGCCGAAAGCAACGCCCAGCCGACGACGAGAAGATATGTCGTGAATCGTTTCATCGTTTCATTTTTTCTTTGATGCGGTAAATCCAGACGAAGAAGAAGGGGACGAAGACGATACCCACCGAAATGGCCACCAGCATGCCGAAGAAGACACCGGTGCCGATTCCCTGACGGCTGGCCGATCCGGGACCCGAAGCGAAGACCAGCGGGAGCAGGCCCAGGATAAATGCCAGCGAGGTCATCACGATCGGGCGGAAGCGCAGGTGCGCCGCCACAATGGCCGCCTCGATGACGTCGCGGCCCTTCTCGACCTCCTCCTTGGCGAACTCGACGATCAGGATGGCGTTCTTGGCCACCAGACCCACGAGCATCACCAGTCCGATCTGGAAGTAGATGTTGTTCTCCAGCCCGCAGACCCAGATACCGAGATAGGCGCCGATTCCGGCCACGGGAAGCGAGAGGATCACCGCCACGGGCACCGACCAGCTCTCGTACTGCGCTGCCAGGAACAGGAAGACGAAGAGGAACGCCAGGGCAAGAACCACTCCGGTCTGACCGCTCACGTGCTTCTCCTGATAGGAAAGGCCGCTCCACTCGACACCCACGTTGGCCGGGAGGTGCTCATCGACGATCCGCTCGAGGGCATCCATCGCCTGACCGGAGCTGTATCCGTGGGCCGCCTCGCCCGAGATGGTCGCCGCATTGAACATGTTGAAGCGCTTGATCGTACCCGGACCGGTCGTATAGTCGGTCGTACCGAGCGCCGTCACGGGAACCATCACCCCGTCGGCCCCGCGCACGAAGAAGAGGCTCAGGTTGTCGCGCCGCGCACGGTAGGGCGCCTCCGCCTGGATGTAGACGCGGTAGATGCGGTTGAAGAGGTTGAAGTCGTTGATGTAGACCGACCCGGTGAAGGCCTTCATCGTCGAGAAGATGTCCGACATCGAGACGCCCAGCAGCTGGGCCTTGTCGCGGTCCACGTCGTAATAGAGCTGCGGGATGTCGTTCTGCATCGAGGTCGAGAGCCCGGTCAGTTCGGGCGTCCGCTCGGCATAATACATCAAGGTATCAACGGCCATCTGCAGCTGCTCGTAGGTCATGTCGCTGCGCGCCTCGAGCACCATCTCGAAACCGCCCGACTGACCCAGACCCGGGATCACCGGCGGCGTCGAAAGGTAGACCTTGCTCTCGGGATAGCGGGAGAACTCCTCCCGCACGCGATTCATCACCTCGCTGATCTCCTGCGTCTCGCGCTCGTCCCACGGCTTGAGGATCACCGTCAGCTGGCTGTGGGCCGGGTTCGATCCCACTCGGGGACTCGAACCCGTCACGTTGAGCACGTGCTCGATGTCGGGATCCTTCATCAGGTAGGCCATCGCACGGTCGGTCACCTCCCGCGTCCGCTCGATGGTCGCCCCCTCGGGCAGCTCCAGTTCGACGGTGAAGTAACCCTGGTCCTCCTGCGGCATGAAACTCTGCGGCACCAGACGGTTCATCAGCCAGATGCCGATGAGCACGATGCCGAAGGCGGCGAACATCCGCCGCGAATGGCTCAGCGCACGGACGATCGATTGGCCGTAGAAACGGTTGCCGCGCGCCAGGAAGTAGTTGATGTAACGGAAAATCTTGTTCTTCTTCTCGCCGCTCTCGGGACGCAGGAAGAGCGAGCACATCACCGGGCTGAGCGTCAGCGCCACGACCGTCGAGATGATCACCGACACGGCGATCGTGATGGTGAACTGGCGGTAGAGCTGGCCGGTGATGCCCGACAGGAAGCTTACCGGAACGAACACGGCGCACAGCACGAGCGACATGGCGATCAGGGCTCCGCCGAGGCTGCGCATGGCCTTCTTGGTGGCCTCGTAGGGCGAGAGGTGCTCCTCGTTCATGATGCGGTCCACGTTCTCGACCACGACGATGGCATCATCGACGACGATACCGATCGCCAGGATCAGACCGAGCAGCGTCAGCAGGTTGAGCGAGAATCCGAAGACGAGCATCACGCCGAACGTACCGATGAGCGAGATGGGCACGGCGACGATCGGGATGAGCGTGGCCCGCCAGCTCTGCAGCGACAGGAAGACCACGAGAATCACCAGGATAAGCGCCTCGAACAGTGTCCGGTAGACGTGATGGATCGACTCCGAAATGTAGGTCGTCATGTCGAACGGAATGCTGTAGGTAATGCCCTCGGGGAAGTTGCGGCTGATCTCTTCCATGGTCGCCTTCACCGATTCGGCCACCTCGATGGCATTGGCGCCGGGCAGCATGTAGATGTCCATTACGGCCGCGTTGCCGCCGTCGATACCGCTCTCCGTGCTGTACGACTGCGCCTCGAGCGAGATGTTGGCCACGTCGCGCAGGCGGATGATCGAACCGTCGGGATTGCCGCGGACGACAATCTCCTCGAACTGGCTCACCGACGACAGACGGCCCTGGGCCGTGATCGGGATCGTCACATCGACCCCCTCCATCGGAGCCTGACCGAGCACGCCGGCAGCCGATTCGCGGTTCTGGTCCTTGAGGGCCTTCTGCAGGTCCTGCACCGTCACGCCGAGGTCGGCCAGTTTGTCGGGCTGCACCCAGATCTGCATGGCGTAGTAGCGGCTGCCGACGTTCGATACGCGCCCTACGCCCGGGATACGGCGCAACATGTCCAGCACGTTGAGCGTGGCGTAGTTCGAGAGGTAGATCTCGTCAAATTTCGGATCGGACGACAGCAGCGTGATGGTCATCAGTTTGCTCGAGGCCTGCTTCTCGACCGATATGCCGTTCTGCACGACCTCGGCCGGGAGGCGCGCCTCGGCCTCCTTGATGCGGTTCTGGATATCGACGGCCGCCAGGTCGGGATTCGTCGCGATGTCGAAGGTCACGGTCACGGAGAAACCTCCGGAGTTCGAGCTCGACGACTCCATGTAGATCATGCCCGGCGTACCGTTGAGCTCCTGCTCGATGGGGGTGGCCACGGCCTGCGTCACGGTCTGCGCATCGGCACCCGGATAGGTGGCCGAGACCTTCACCACGGGGGGCACGATCTGCGGATACTGATCGACAGGGAGCAGCATCAGGCCGATGGCACCCACGATGACGATGATGATGGAGAGGACCGTCGAGAAGACGGGCCTGTCGATGAAAAAGTCACTCTTCATGGTCTACTCCTCGGTGTTAGCGGGTTGCTCCTCCTTGCGTACGGCGGCCACGGGCTCCACCTTCATGCCGTGCGAAAGTTTGTGGTAGCCCTCGACGACGATGCGTTCGGTGGACGAGAGGCCGCGCTCGATGACGACGTTGTTGCCGGCGATCTCGGGGCCCGTCTCGACGAAACGCTTCTCGACGACACTGTCCGGACGCACCACATAGATATAGGCTCCGCCCTTTTCGATCACGAGCGCCTTCGACGGCACCACCACGGCATCCTCGCGGACGTCGAGCAGCAGCTTCACCTTGGCGAACTGACCGGGCAGCAGGATGCGGTCGGGGTTGGCCATCTCGGCACGCACGGAGAAGGTACCCGTCTTGGGATCGACCTGCGGGTCGGCGAAATCGACCAGGCCGCGGTAGGGATAGACCGAGCCGTCGTCGAGCGTTACGGTGATGTAGGGGTTCCACTTGCGCGTGGTGTCCTTCTGTCCGAGATTGACGTTGCGCGCACGGCTGTGGAGGTAGTCGAGGGCCGTCATGCTGAAATCGACGCGCACCGTGTCGCTCTTGACCACGGTGGCCAGCAGCGACTTGCCGCTCGGACCGACGAGCGTTCCGATATCGACGTTGCGTTCGGAGATGTAGCCCGACACGGGCGACTGCACGGTGGTGTAGCTCAGCGTCATCTCGGCCTGCGTGAGGTCGGCCTCGCAGACCACCACGTCGGCCGCGGCGCTCTCGTAGGCCGCCGTGGCGTTGTCCAAGTCGAGCTGGCTGGCGGCATTCTGCTCGTAGAGCGGGCGGATGCGGTCCAGGTCGCGCTTGGCCTTGACGGCCTGCGCGCGGGCCTTTTCGAGCTGCGCCTTGGCCTTGTTGGCCCGGGCGCGGTAGAGTTTCGGGTCGATCACGAAGAGCGTCTGCCCGGCCTTGATGTAGGTACCCTCGGCAAAGAGCATCTTCTCGAGATACCCCTCGACGCGGGCACGGATCTCGACGAACTGCTGGGCGCGGATGCGACCCACGTATTCGCCGTAGATATTGACATCCTCGACCGTCACCGGCTCGACGGCCACCACGGGCAGCACGACCGGTACGGGGCGCGGCCGCAGCCAGAGGTAGAGCGCGCCGCCCACGACGGCCAGTCCCGCCACCAGAGCGATCCAGCGCCTGGGGGTCATCTTCACCCGCACGCGCGGCATGTGCTCCGACATTTCACGCTTGAGTTTTTCCAGATTGAGACTCTTCAAATCCGGTTTCATTTTGTCCAAATTCATACGCGGTTCGGTTCTTCAGTTTTCATGCGGCAGGGCCGCGACTCCATCCCGGAGTATTCTTCCGAGAGGGTCAAACGTCGGGCCAAGTTGTCCCAAAAATCGTAAATTCGTTATTTCCAGTCCAATAATTGATCCGGGCGGCAAATATAGTGAAAATTTTCGTGGAATTATTCCACACCTTTCGGGGAGTTATTCCACAACTGCATGCCACACCGTGCGAACCATGCCCCGCAACAAGACCGGACAATTCTCAGCGAGCATGCCGCCGCGCGATGCAGCACGCCGTCCGGCTGTTCCTGAAAATACTTTTTTTGATCTCAAAACTACATTTTTTCTTCGGCCTGCGCGCCTTTTTTCGTATCTTTGATGTAGTCTGAGAGAGTTTAATTGACTACGAGCAGATTATGAAGGACTCGCATGAGATAAGCTAACGGATAAGAAAAAGGGAAGTGTTCAGAAACACTCTATTTCTCATGCTTTCAAATAACTCTTCAAATGCAAAAATAATACTTTTTTAGTAAAGGTGGATGCGAATCCGCCTTTATTTTTTCAGACGGGCAATCTTATTTCGCTCCCGTAAGGGAGCGCTTTTTCCTGCACATCCACTACTCATATCGACTATTCAGCTGCTTAGGCAGGGACGAATATCCAGACAATATCTGTGATGGAAGGTACTGTACCGGGGCGGTCGAAACGATAGTCGTTCCGACCGTTCGTCGTTTCTGCATTTTACCCGTACCGACGCCAGCCTCTTCCAACACCTGTTCCAACCGCGACAACGGGGGCGGTCTGTCTGCCCGGGCCGTCCGCAGACGGGTTAAATTCGTCCCCTGCACCGCTATTGGTGCTAACCTAATATTTCGTAAAGATGGACGAAAAAGTAAAGAACGACGAGAAGAAGGTAATGCTCGTCAGGCAGACCGGAGAAGGTCAGGACGGCAAACTGAAGGCCGTCGGCAGTATCGACGAAGACGGAAACATCAAGACGCTCGATCCCACTGCGGCAAATGTCGCCAAACTGTTCGACGTGCACACGAATCAACCTGCTTTGGAGGCGTTTTTCACCAAATTCATGGAGCAGTCGCAAGACCCTGTAAAAACGGGTATCTCGGAGATCTTCATCATGGCCGAAAGCGTGCTGGAGAAGCTCATCAAAATCGACCTCGATCCGCAACTGCTCGAAAACTACCGCGTCGATCCGGCCGAAGAGCTCGCAAAAATGGAACAGCAGATCGCGGTTCCCCGTTTCGAGCCTATGGATATATCGAAAATCGACATGGCGGGTATGGAGCGCATGGGTATCCGTATGGAAGACCTCGAACCCCATTTGAAGGCGATGTCCTACGGGCACAAATCGCACGGACTGATCGAAATGCGGCCGGAGATGGAACCCGGCGGCATGCGCGTCACCACCAAAGGGCGCGTATCGCTCGAAGAACAGGCCGACGGAACGCTGAAAGTCGTGCCGCACTATTATCGGGAGAAGTGCGATCTCGACGCGCCCTTTCACAACGTGCTGCTCGACGACGAGGCCAAGCGCAACATCATCGAAACCCGTCATGCAGGCAAGGCGATCGACTTGGAGCTGGAGCCGGGCAAGATGACGCCCTGTTATGTTTCGCGCGACAAGTGGACAAACGAACTCGTTGCGATGCCTGTCTCGGATTTCGATAAACGCGCCTCGATCAAGAATGCCAACCTCTCCGAGGGCGAACAGCTCGACTTCTACTCCGGACGTAAAATCCTGCTGAAAGGCTATACCACCCGTTCCGGCTACAAACGCGATGCTTACATCCAGATCGACGCCTCGGAGGGCAATATCGAGTTCGACCACGGCGGCCTCGACAAAAGGCGCTATCAGGAGCATAACCGAGGGGTATATGCCGCCAAACGTTTCGAGCAGGGCAATCCCCTGCCGGAAGGGCCGCGTCCCATGTTCATTCCCAAGCGGGTGTTCGGTGTGGAGCTGCCCCAAGAAGTTTACAATCAATGGCTGGACGCCCTCAATTTCCCCGAAAAGCGTAAAGACGTCAAAGCGACCTACTTGCAGGGATTACAATTTCCCGGAAGCCCGGAACGTGCGGATCGCTGGGTAAAACCCGATTACGAGGCCGGAAAGATCAAATCTTACCGTTGGAACCCGGATTACTCACGTAAACAGTCCTCCTCGCAGTCACAGACTCCGGCCCGAACCCCGTCGAACGAGCCGTCCAAGCAGGCCGAAGGACAGCCGCAGAAGCGGCAATCCGAACGCGAAGTTCGTCAGGTCACCCCGCCGAAGCCTCAGCCGAAGAAGTCCAAGAGCGTAGGAGGTCTGTAACATGCTCGCTGCCATTCTGATTATCATCGCGGCCTCGGTGTCGTTCTCCGTCGTAACCCTGCTGATCCTCTTTTATATCGGCAAATGCCCCGATGCGGAACAAACGCAGGACGACGACAGCCGGTATTACGACGAGAACGGCAACCACATCTACTACGACCGCAAGCTGATCGCCCGTCTCGAAAGGGAAAAAGAACGGGCGGCGCAGCAAAATAAATAGCCACTGAAAACATCCGAAAAACCGAACGAATGAAAGTCATCATAGCAGAAAAGCCCTCGGTAGCGCAGCAGATCGCCGCCGTCGTGGGCGCTACCACCCGCAGAGAGGGGTATATCGAAGGGGGCGGCTACGCCGTCACATGGGCCTTCGGGCACCTCGTAGGCCCGGCCATGCCGGAAGCCTACGGCATCGAAGGGTTCAAGAGAGAGAACCTTCCGATCCTTCCCGAAACCTTTATCCTCGAACCGCGCCGCGTCAAAAGCGGCAAGGAGTACAAGCCCGATCCGGGAGCCGTCAAACAGCTCGCCGTCCTCAAGGAGCTGTTCTCCCGCGCCGAGCGAATCGTCGTGGCCACCGACGCCGGACGCGATTATCCAAAGTAAAAGATTATCCAAAGCAATAACAACTATAAGTTTCCAATAAATTGATTTTCAATATTACTTTTGATAATGTTGTTTGGATAATATAATGGTAATTTCGCATAGGGTTGGAACAAACCACCCGTTAAAATCAATAAATATGTCCAACAACAAAAAGAAAAACATTCATGTTCTGATACAAGAATGTACAGAACACTTGCGGTTTCTTGGGTATTCGGAAGCCTGCATTACTTTACACCAGAAGAAATGGTCGGAATACCTGTTGCCTTATCTACAGGAAAAAGACATCGTGTTCTACTCGACTGAAGCCGGAGAATGTTACCTGAAATCAGTTCTTTCGAATTTAACCCCATTCTCCAAGCGGGTACTTACTCGTAGTGTGCATATCCTTTCCGCTTATTTGGATACAGGTATTATTCCAAAAAGGATAGTACCAATAGAAGAACATCCTTTGCCCGGAGAGATTGGAGAAGCTGCACATCTTTTTCTGGAAGAGCTGGTAAATAGTCGGCGTAATGATATTACGGTTTTAAAACATCGCCGTAATTTGAGTTATTTTATTGAATTTTTGGAAACCAAGTCAAAATCAAAACTTTGCGATATTGGAGAAGATGAAATCGTGACTTTTTTGAGTACGAGTAGAAACGCCAGGGACAGATATTCTTCTATACGGCTGTTTCTCCGATTCCTGGCAGGTAAAGAATATATTCAGACAGATTTTGAATATGTTCTTTCTCGTAACCGTTATCCCAAACGGGAAAAACTGCCTTCCATATATAGTGCCGAAGAAGTCAAACAAATAGAGTTGTCGGTTGAACAATCAGGTCCGGTAGGGAAACGTGATTATGCAATATTGCTTCTTGCCACACGGCTCGGTTTACGCGCTTCGGATATTTGCAGATTGGAGTTTGACCATTTGGATTGGGATCACAATGTCATTGCATTCATCCAATACAAAACAAAAAAATCGATAGAGCTTCCGTTGCTTACTGATGTCGGTGAAGCCATAGTCAATTATCTGCGTTATGGCAGACCGATTTCCGGGCATTCGGAAATATTCTTATCGGCACGTCCACCTTATCGTCCAATGTTCCGTTGGGGAATAAACGGTGTAATATCAAGAATTATGAGAGAATCAGGCGTTGATATATCCAAACGTAAGTTCGGTCCTCATGCTATGCGCCATTCTCTCGCCAGCAGACTGCTTGCCAACGGTGTTTCGCTGCCAGTCATATCTGAATCATTGGGACACGAGAGTTCCTTGAGTACAATGGAATATTTAAGGGTAGATTTGTCAAGCCTGATGAAATGTGCCCTTGACGTACCGCTTGTCAATCCCGCTTTTTACGAACAGAAAGGAGGTATCTTTTATGGAAAAATGTAAATTTATGAGCGTATTCGCTCCATATATGCAAAAGTTTGTGGATGCAAAAGAAGCTCTGGGTTTTTCAAGGAAATATTTTGAAAGTGTTTTAGGGTTACTCGATCGGTTCTTCATCGAAGAAAAGGTACGGACTCCTTTTATCACAAGTGTACTGATAGACAAATGGGGACATACTTTGATTAATAACAGCTATAAAACGATTTGTAGCAAATATTCTATATTGGCACAGTTTGCAAAGTATATGAATAACATAGGTTTTCCTTGTTATGTACCTCGAATTCCAAAGAGCAAAGCCAATACGTATGCACCATACATCTTCACGCACGAACAAGTGCTTTCCATTTTTACAGTGTGTGATTCTCTTGTGGCCAGCGATCACGGAAATATGGACAGCCGTCTTTTTTCTATACCTGCCATTTTTCGCCTGCTGTATGGTACAGGGATGCGTGTGAGTGAAGCCACGTCATTGTTGAACCAAGATATAAATCTCGAGAAAAGAGTAATCACAATAAGGAAAACCAAGAACCAGCGCCAACGCCTGATACCTGTCTGTCCGTCATTGCACCAGATGTTAAGCCAATATGTGGAAGCGAGGAACAGGCTGCCTTTACCCCATGTAAATGCCATGGAGTCTCCATTTTTTATTTCTCCATCCGGATTGCCTCTGAACCAGAGCAGGGTTTATGCGTGGTTCAGAATTATATTAAGAAAATGCAGTATTCCGCATTGTGCTAAAAAAGGACCCAGAGTACATGATCTAAGGCATACATTTGCCGTACATTCGTTGATGCGCCAAGTAAGAAACGGGGCGGATATATATTGTACGCTTCCTATTCTTTCCGTTTTTCTTGGACATAAGAAGCTGTCCGATACGGAAACCTATGTGCGGCTGACACAAGAGATGTATCCGGATGTACTGAAACTGGAAAGTTCCATTACAAGTTTTTTATACCCCGCTTTACCCAATAATCCTGTGGCCTATGAAAGATGATTTTGCAAAGTATCTGACTCGCTTTTTTACAAGTTATCTGTCCGGAGAACGAGGTCTGAGCCATAACACCATAAGGGCATATGGAAATACATTCTTGTCATTCATAGATTTTATGGAAAAAACAAGATGCATTAAGGCAGACAGGATATCGCTGGAACATCTGACACAAAACAACGTTTCGGATTTTTTACATTGGACGGAAGAAAACAAAGGATGCGGTACAGCAACACGCAATCAAAAGCTCTCCGCATTCCATACTTTTTGTAAGTATATGCTGTATACTGACATCTTCCATTTGGACCAATGGCAATCCATATTATCTATAAAATCGAAACATTGCGAAAAGCAGTCGGTAAGTTATTTGTCTATTGACGGAATAAGACTATTGTTGTCGTTAATACCAGTAAATACGAGAAACGGACTTCGTGATCTTGCCTTGATAGCGTTACTGTATGACAGTGGAGCCAGAGTTCAGGAACTCATAGATTTGACACCGACAGACTTGCATTTGGTTAAGCCATATTATGTGTCATTATTTGGCAAGGGACGGAAAAGAAGGCTTGTTCCGCTACAAGAACAGCAAGTGGAATTACTTAAAAAGTATATGGAAACCGAAGGTCTGTTGAAGCAATCGTTGAACCAACGTCCTTTGTTTGTAAACAACAGAGGGGGAAAACTCACAAATGCGGGGGTAACTTTTATTTTGATGAGATACGTGAGGAATGCACATGTTGCAGATCCGAATCTTATACCAGCCAAAATCAGCCCTCATAGCCTACGGCACAGCAAGGCGATGCACTTGTTGCAAGCCGGAGTGAACTTGATTTATATTCGGGATATACTCGGGCATGTATCTATACAAACTACAGAAATATACGCTCGGGCTGATTCCAAACAGAAAAGAGAGGCTCTTGAAGCTGCTTATGCAGACATCATTCCTGTCATGGATAAAGTAGAAGGCTCTTGGGAGAAAGATTCAAAATTGAAGCACTGGTTAAAAGGACTTGGAAAGTAGGACTAATTATTATCCAAAGTAGTTTTTGTAAGTATTAAATATAACTATCTCATAATCAAATACGAATAGAATTCTACTTTGGATAATCTTTTACTTTGGATAATCACGACCGGCATCGGTAGCCACGATGATGCTGTCACAGCGGTTGAATACGCTTTCTATGACTTTCAGCTGTTTCGAGGCGGCGATGTCCGTAACCATTCCCCTGTCCGTGCGCATCTGTCGGGAGACCAGGCGGAACGGGTCCGGCAGCATCGGCAGGTCCTCCGCTGCCGTTTTCGTATAACCGTAAGTGTCCGGCGTGGCCAGTGACACGAGGTGTCCCAGTGCCCAGGTTACCATATATCCATTACCGGAACAGTAGCCGTCATTTCTTGTATCAGCCCCGACTACACGGGCTATGTCCATGCCTACACTCGGCTTTTCTGCGATGATTGCTATCATATTGGATAAAAATTAAGCCGTTTCCCGTTTTCCATGCGGAAGACAGGAAACGGCGGTAAGACATCGGTTTACTTGATAATTGCTCTCAGATTATTTGCCCAACGGTGTCACTCCCTGGATTTCCAGCAGCGGTGCCTCGCCCTTACGGACCAGCTGGAGTGTGGCGTCCATCACCACGTCCACGCCGAGGAGCACGAGACTCAGGGACATCACTTTCGTTTTCTCTCCCCTGAGGAGGGTGTCCATCTCGCCGGAGAGTTCCAGCTCGTCCTTCATGATACCGATACCGGAGAGTTCGTCCCAGTTCACTTCATCAGCCTTGAAAGGCATGTCGTTTCCGTTTTCCTTTTTCATATTTCTTTCTTTTTTTATTTAACATTCATTTTCCGTTACCTATAGTCAGGCAATGCTCGCACCTTTTGACTTGCGGTTGCCCTGTTCCTGTCGCTGGCTGTTGGCCACCACGTTTCGCTGTGACGCGTCACGCTTACGGTCTGGATTTTCGTTGTAGAAGTCCAGACGCCCCTGGTTGAAGTTCGCCTTGACGTACTGCGAGATGGTCTTCCCGTCATATCCCTTTATGCCTTCCACCAGCACGGCCTTTCCGCTCTGCAGGTCCGCACGCTGCTGTCTGGTCAGTTCCACGTCCCATACCTTGGTTGGAATCTTGAAATCCTCGCGCTGCTCGAAACCGTCCGGCGTACGGGAGTAGCTCAGGCGTCCCGTTTCCAAATCGGCCTTGATGAAGGAGGAGAATTCCTCTCCCTTGCGGTTCACCATGTCATTGAGGAAAATCACCTTGCCGTCACGGAGCTGCTGCTGTTCCTCCGCCGTAATCTTCACCCCGTTGATTTCGTTGGGGATATAGATTTCGCGTGCGCCTTCCGGAGAGTCCGGGTTGTAGCGGGTGTAGGACGGGCGGCCCGTCGCCTCGTCCAGCTTCACGTAGGAGGAGAATACCTCGCCGTCCTTGCGCTGCATTCCCTCCACGAAGATGGCCTTTCCGGCGTTCAGGTCCTCAATCTGTTTCTGTGTCAGTTCCACGCCCCCGAGTGTCTGGCGGTTGAAGAGTTTGTCGTTCTCGAAAATAAACTCGACACCCCTGCGTTCGGCATTCACCTGGATGAAGGCGTTGAACTCGTTACCGGACTTGGCAATCATGCCCTCGACATAGACCTTCTTGCCTTCACGCAGGTCATTCTGCTCCTGCTCTGTCAGTTCCACGCCCTTGATTTCCCTTGGGATGAAGGCATTCTCCGCTTTCATGGCGACCACCTCGTTGGTCAGCTTGTCAATACTGATGAAGGAAGGGATATATTCCCCGTTGCGTCCTTTCAGTTCCACGACACGTCCCATGTTGCCCGTTTCGAGCAGGTTCCTCTTGTCCTCGTCGGAGAAGATGTGTCCGAAATACGGTCGGTCGAGGTCGGGTTTCTGTCGGATACCATGGATGCCGAGCACCACTTCGCCCGCCATGGACTGCTGGAAGGACAGTCGGGCGTCCGTTCTCAGGACGGCCGAGCCGAAGTTCATGCTGATGGGCACGACCTGGTTGGTCTTGTAGCCCTTGAGCATCTGTTCGAGCAGTCCGCGTTCCTGGAGGTATTCACGGGAGATTCCGAAATTCTTTAGCTGTTCCCAGTTGATCATGGACTCGTTGTAACGGTACTGGGGGGACTGGGTCTGCGGCTGGCTGTCGGCTGCGGCAGCCTGCTGCTGGGTTTCATTTTTCTTTGCCATTTCTTCTTGATTTTGTTGGTTGATACTTTGGTTTTCCTTGTTGCGCGGAACAATCTCGTACTGCTTGAGAAATTCCTCCACGGCTTTTGTCTTTTTTCCTGCGGCGATGTCCTCGATGGCCTGCTGTACGGCAGGGTCGTCCAGCCTGTCTTCCTTGACGGAGAGGATTCCGAAGCGTGTCGGGTCTTTCAGCTGGCTCCAGAAGTTCTTGATGAAGTTCTCGAAGGCGTCTGCATAGCGGTCAATCTTCAGGAAGGAGTTCCGGTTCTGCCTGTCAGCGGCTACCGTGTTGAATTTTCCGTCCTGTCCGATTTGCGACACCGCTTCCAGAATCAGTTCCATCTTGTCGAGGATGAACACGATGTCACTCATCTGCTCGTTTTCGGTGACCTGCGGTTTCGGGGGTTCTTCCCTTGCATTTTTCTTTGCCATAATTTTTGATTTTTAGTGTTGATAACTCATGTTGTCACCGCAAATATATAGGAGAAAAATTGATAAATAATTGATTTGCAATGTGTTAGGATATACATTACATCTTGTGTCATCACATTACACCGCAGGCCGGAGAAAACGGAGTGAAAATGCGTGGGAAAACGGCAGGAAAAGAAGAAAAAACAAGGGACGAAAAAGGAAAGGGAAAAGACGGGAACAGGCCGGACAGACACGGGCATGGCGGTACACGCTGCCGCACGGAAGAAAAGGAAAAACTGTAATTATGCAGAGTTGGGAGCGAGCTGCTTTTGTCCCTCCTTGATGTGTCCTTTTGTGACAGGAGGTGGATTTCTGTTTACGGGAATAACAGGATGGCGTAATCCATTGGAACGGCATACGGGAGCATGGTTCTCCCGTCAGATTCTTTTTTATATTGACCTGTATCTATGCGTCGTAGGTCGCTTCGCTTGCTAAGTCCCGGTCCTTTCCCCAACTCGGACGGCAATACCGGAGCGTTTTTTCGGGCGGAAAATTACCGCAGGGAATTTTGTGTCCCGAAAACCGGAGGCTTGAACGTGGAGGTATTCGCCCTCCGAGTTAACTTCTCTGAAGGGACTTATCAAGTGAAGCGTGGCTTATGATGCCATTTTATAGAAATATGGAGAAAAATTCCCTTTCAACACAAAAAATGCAATAAATCTGCGTAAGTAGTCAAAAAATGACTACTTTTGCAATGCCATTGCAGTTAAATTATGAAGAAGCATATAGAAACTTTGTCAGATTGGATTGAAAGCCTGGAAGTAAGGGGATATTACACCTTCACTAAAGAGGATATAGAAAAGCAATTCCCCTCAGCGGGTAAGGTATATATCAAAACCGCATTGTACCGTTTGGCCGCCAAAGCGAAGATAGTTTCTCCCTGGCGTAATTTTTATGTCATTATGCCTGTGGAATATTCGTTAAAAGGCGTAATTCCGCCTGTTTTCTATATGGATCAGCTGATGTCCTATCTTGGGAAAAGATATTATGTTGCTCTTTTGAATGCGGCTTCATTTTATGGCGCGTCACATCAAAGAGTACAGACATTTTCCCTCATGGTGGAACAACCGAGCATGAGGAATACTTCAAAGAGCGGAACATCCATATTGTTCTTTTCCAAAAAGGAAATAAGTATGGAATTTGTAAGGAAGCACAAGACGCAGACAGGTCATATCAATGTTTCTTGTCCTGAACTGACAGCCGTTGACCTGGTGGAAAACGAAAAAAGTGTAGGTGGTCTGAATCGCGTCTGCACCGTGTTGAATGAATTGGCTGAAACAATGGATCTGAACAGCCTGGATGATTCCTTTTTCAAGACATCGGCCATACCGGTCTTTCAACGTCTGGGTTATATTCTGGAACATGTATTGGAAAGAGCGGATTTGGCAGAAACCTTATATTCCAAAATGGAGGTTGCAGGACTGAAATTCAGAAAGATACCGTTTAAGATAAACAAACCGACAGAGGGTTGTGAGGTTGACAAGAAATGGAAAGTAATCATTAACCAGGAAATAGAAATAGACGAATGATACCGGAATTTGCAATCAGAGAATGGAGCGAACATGTTCCATGGACAGAGTCCGAACAGGTCGAACAGGATCTGCTGATATGCAGAGCCTTGACTGAGATATACAAGGATGAATATCTTGCTTCCCATCTGGCTTTTCGCGGAGGGACCGCATTACACAAGTTGTTTCTCTCGCCCCAACCCAGGTACAGTGAAGATATTGACTTGGTACAGATTAATGCAGAACCGATCAAAGAGACCTATGACCATATAAGAGATGCACTCGCTTTTCTCGGAGAGCCGAAAGTGAAGCAGAAAAAGCACAACAACACTTTGATTTTCAGATTGGAATCAGAATCCATACCAGTGGTCCCGATTCATCTGAAAGTGGAAATCAACTGCAAGGAACATTTCAGTGTACTGCCTATGCAACGTATGCCATTTTCAGTGGTCAACAAATGGTATAACGGAAAATGCGATGTCCTGACTTACCAGTTGGATGAACTGGTAGGTACAAAACTGCGTGCCTTGTACCAACGGAGAAAAGGACGTGATTTGTATGATTTGTACAAGGCCTTGACCACATCAGACATCAACATAGACAACGTGCTGGCTTGCTATCAGAAGTATATGGAATTTGTGGTTGACCACATTCCTACTTACAAAGAATTTATTATCAATATGGAAGACAAAATGCAGGATGATGAGTTCTTGGGTGATACCATGCAGTTGCTTCGGCCGGATGATGAGTTCAATCCGCAGGAAGGCTATGAGGTGGTACGAACGCTCCTGTTAGACAGGTTACAAAAGTGATGAAAGCCCATTTTCTCATTTATCGGGGGAAATGGGCTTTACAGGATTTTATCTTCAGGTGTGTATGCTCCATCCATGGAACGGATTGAGTATCACGGCGTATGATTCGTCCGGTCTGCCATGATAGAGTACCCCTCCGACGACTCCTGTCCGCCCGTCGGGAGTTCTTTCGGCGAATCCGAACGAATGGGGTGCGAAGTCCCGGTAGATTTCAATTTCATATTTCCCGTTCGAGTTCTTTTCCCACTGTTGCAATCGTTCGATGCATTGTTGTAAGGTATTGTCTCCGATACTTTTTGCGTATTCCACCACCTTGTTATAGTGTTCCTGACATTTGATTATCATATTCATTCATTTTTATGTTGTCTGTAACAGTTCTTCATATTCACCGAATCCGAAACATCCGGCTATGACAAAATCTTCCCCGCTTTTGTCAGCCAGCGACAGCAGGCTGTCCAGAGTATCGCAGTAGAAGAAGATTTCATCATCCATTTCCGTATCGGAATCCATGTCCAGGGCTATTCTTGTTTCCAGTGTCTCCAAGGTATCGTTCCAGCGTATGACGCATTCGAGGAAATGCGGTTCATGTTCCTTTTCATTACGGTACTCCTGATATTTTTCACGGATTTCCTTCTTGATTTCCTCCGGCTTCTTCCAGGAACTGTCATCCACGATTTCAAGACTCAGCCCCTCGACAAGCAGGCACGTGCCTCTATCATATACCATCAGGGTACGTTTTCCCATGTGGCTTTTTCTCAAGTTTTCCCAATCGGGAATGTCCCACCGTTCGGTAGTCCATACTCCCCGGTAATTTTCGGGGACAGCGAGGTATTCGCTCAGTGTCATTCTTTTCATCTTTCTGTGTATTTATGGTGAAACAAAAAGAACCTTGCAGGTCTTGCAAGGCTCTCCAAATGCGGGATAGCGGTCAAACTCGTTGCAGGCGTCCCAGTCCACGCTCATTGTGTATCCTTTCGGGAAATGTGTGCCGACAAACTTTTCAATCATAGCCCGTTCCTCTTCGTTCAGGCTGCCGTCCTCTTCCGTTCCGTATTCCAGGGCGTATATGGCCCATTCGGGAATGTTGTCCCATTCCGTCTGTTTCATGTGCGCTGCCATAGCATACCGTTTATGCGGCGGAAAGCCTGCCGATTATCTCCTGAAGTTCCTGTTCCCATTTTCCGTCTCCATTGCCGAAGGATGGATAGGTAAGCTGGTACCAGTTGTGGTAGTCGAAGAGTTTCATCCTCAGCGGATAGTAGTCGAACATTTTCCGTCCGTCCCTGAAGATACGGATATGGTTTGTACCTATGTTCATGGCCTGTAGTCCGTGTCCGTTTAGAATCTCATGGAATCTTTCCATCGGGGTGAAGTTGCTTCTGCTCATATCTTTCATTTTTTGAGTTAGACATCTGCGGCTTGTCAAGCCGGTATTTTATTTCTTGCCTGCCTTTCTGTCCCGTGCCGGATTGCGCAAGGCTTTGCGAAAAAATACCGGAGCCCCCGGGCGAGGATGATTTTTTCAGCAAACCACGGAGGGGCCCGGCCTTGCACAATCCAGCGGGCACGGGACGACCTTTGCAGGCGGAAATAAAACAGCGGTCTCCTTTTTTCTTTATTCTCCGTCATTGTTCTCTTCTTCCTCCTGCTGCGGGATGAGGTGTCTCAGTTCCGGATCATTTTTTATGCGTGTTATCTCATCCTCTATTATCTGCAACACGTCCGCCTTTATCTGCGAGTAGTTGCGGTCAATCTGTTGCTGCATGATGTCGTTTCCGTCTGCGTCCCTGAATTCGTTGATGACAGGTATTTTCTTATAGGCTTTCATCTCCTCCGACACTTTCGCGCTGTCCACGATGATGCGGGCATGGAAAATCTTCTGCTCTATCTCCTCCCCGAAGTTGTCGGCCACGCTGCCCACGAACGTGCCCTGCGAGAGGTTGGCGATCTTGGAGGCGGGTATGAGGGAGTCCATCTGCGTGTTGATGGATGTGGAGGTGTCCTGCCGGTTGATGGAGAGGGACTGCCGCTGCTGGAGTATCTTGCCGAACCGCTCCGACAGGCTCCTTGCCGTCTCGCCGACCACCTGTCCGCTGAAGATGTTGCCCACCGTGTTCTGGATGACCTTCGCCTCCTTGTCCCCGTAGTCGCGTGCAAGCTGCGAGAAGTCCTGGAAGCCGAGACAGACGGCCACCTTGTTGCTTCGGGCCGTCGCAATCAGGTTGTCGATACCACGGAAGTAGATGGTGGGCAGCTCGTCGATGATGATGGAGCTCTTGAGCTGCCCTTTCTTGTTCACCAGTTTCACGATACGGGAGTTGTACAGTCCCAATGCTGCCGAATAGATATTCTGCCTGTCCGGGTTGTTACCCACGCAAAGGATTTTGGGGTGTGCGGGATTGTTCAAATCCAGCGTGAAATCATCCCCCGTCATCACCCAGTACAGCTGTGGCGAAATCATCCTTGAAAGCGGGATTTTCGCACTTGCGATTTGGCCTTGCAACTGGTCCTGTGCGCCTCCTTGCCAGGCGTCCATGAACGGGGAGAGGTAGTTTTCGAGGGACGGATACGAGGTCAGAATCGTGAAAATATCCGCATAGGGCTTGTTCAGAAATTCGATCGCATGAGGGAACGTACAGTACTTTCCGTCTTTGTAAATCCGCAAATACCAGATAATTGCGGCCAGCAGGATAATCGGTGACTCCACGAAAAAATCACCCTGTTTCTGTATCCAGGTCTTGTTCAAATTGAGCATTATGGTATAGGCACTTTCGTAGGCATCGCTGATGTCTGCCATGAATCTAGGATTGATTGGATTGCAGCGGTGGCTGCGTCTGGGGTCGTCGAAATTGATGACGTAGAATTCCGGCTTGACCTTGTAATGTTGTCTGTGCTTGAGCAGATGGTTGTAGGCTATCTCCGAGAGGTCCGGAAACTTGTAGTCGTAGATATACATGGCAAATGATTTCTCGATCTGCTGTTTGATGTAGTTGTTCACCACGGCATAGCTCTTTCCCGAGCCTGGTGTTCCCAGCACGATAGAGGCCCGGAACGGGTTCACGATATTGATCCAGCCGTCCCATTCCTTGCCCTGATAGACAAATTTCGTGGGCAGGTTGACGGAATACTCGTTCTCCATGAGCCTTGTTTCCTGCATGAAACTTTCGTTGGCGGTGTTGAACACGTCCTCCATGAGGTTATGCTTCAGCATACGGCTAATCCATACTCCCGACATGAGCAGGAGAATGTAGCCTGCGGTGAGCGTCAGCGTATATACGGTAGCGTTCACTGTCGTACTGAACGGCAGGTCAAGCATCCACCAGTTCATGAAGAACAGGACGATGCCGCCGAGGAAGGCGGCGTATATTTTCCGCCACGTCATCTTCTGGTTCTTGACACCTTTCGTACCCAGACACGAAAGTCCCAGGAATATGAAGACGAACACTTTCGTCACAAGCAGGTTGCTAAACAGTCCTGCCGTCCTCTGGAAGTTCAGCAGAATCCTGTCCACGACTCCGATGTTGATGCCCATATCCACGAATGCGCTGTAGCAGAACCAGTAGACATGGATCACAATAAACACGATGGAAATGGCACGCATGAACTCCATGACCTTGGCCAGTCCTCTTAAATCATCTTCTTGTTGCATAAATTAAAAATTTTGATGGTTGGTAATTGACAATCAGGATATGCCGCGTGAACGGCATTTCTTCTTTTTCTTGCGTTGCAGTCTGCGGGCGAGTGCCTCCTCCTGCGGGTCCGGTCCGTTGATGTCGGGACTGAATATTCCGAAAGCCTGCTCGATGGCGCTTTCCATGTTGTCGGAAAGGCTCTCCCGTGTGGAGGCATATTGTCCGATGGATTCCGGCTCCGGAAAATCCTGCGGCCTGTTAAAAAGCTGTTCGAAGGCGTTGGCGGAAAACTCCCTGCCCAGACGGGAACCGTTATATACCTCACGGTTTCTGTGGTCTATGAAGGTCACGCCGTAGATACGGCCTTCCTCGTTTTCCCTGAACACCACGTCAATGCCCTTTTCCCCGAGCAGCCGGATGAAATCTTCCCGGTTTCCACGGCAGCCGTGCATGGCCAGCGTGACGGCATCATGAATTTTCGGCTGCCACTTCCGGTTTCTGAAATCTCGGACATTGACGGCAATCCTTTTTTCTATCCCTTCGTAGCCGAAGCGCTTGCCGATGAGCGAAGACTTGATGGGCGTGCATACCGGCCTGCCCGCATCGTCCGTCAGGGTATATACGATACCGTTGTAGGGTGAGCCTTCAAATTCTCCCCGAACCTGTTTGGCCTCGATGTTGAAGCATGAGAGCATGGCACTGAACTCCCCGAATGTCTGGAAGCGGTAGGCGGTGAACACACTTTTGAGGATATTGCCGACCTGACGTTTCACGTCCCCGTCCCGGTAGTCCGCCTTCTTGAGATACGGTTCCAGCAGTTCGTTCCGCTTGTCAGACACAGGCTTGAGTCCGAATCTGTTTTCCAGTTCCCGGCAGGCTTTCATCGAACGATTCCATTCGTATGCGTCACTGATTTTCTCGCCGTTCTCCTTCACGCAGGTGGAGACAATATGGACATGCCTGCGGTCGATGTCCTCGTGCAGATAGACGATGTAGGGCTGGTCGCCGTAGCCCATCTTCTGCATGTACTCGCGTGCCAGTTCCGCGAATTGCCCGTCCGTGAGGCGGTCGTCCACCGATGGGTTCAGAGAGATGTGCAGTACCGGCTTCTCCGTGTTCCTGTTGGCGGCGAGGTAGCTCTCGAAAGCCCATAGCGTCTGCTGCATGACATTGTGGGGATTTCCGGTGAGGTCGGTAATCATGCGGTTGCCCGCGATGATACGGGCGGTTGCCTCATCCACTTTACGCTGGTTGTAGATGACCGCCCCGTAGAGCGATACACCCCTGTTGATCTTAGCTACCATTCTGCTGTTCCTCCTTCTTTCTTTTTATAAGGTATTTTTCCTCGAACTCCCGGGTAAGCATGATGATCCGCTTGCTCAGCACCACCAGGTCGATGGTGGCCTTTTCCAGATTGCGGAGCAGGGCGAACGCCCGTTTCTCGCCGAAATTGGACTTGACTGCCTTCACAGTCTGGTTGTAGTTGTTGCCGATGGCCTGGAACTGGTGATAGAAATTTGTAAGTCTGATGTAGTAGTCCATCGCAGCCTTGTCGATTCTGACGACCTTCATTTCACGTCCGAAAATCATCGCCTTGATGAATCTTGCCCGTTGTTTCATCCCGGATTTTTCAAACAGCAGCTCGAAATTTCCGTTCTCTTCCGAAGTCAGTTTGATACCGTAGCGGAATACTGCCGGGTCGGTCTTCGGTTTTCTGCCCGTGCTTCTTCTTGTTCTTCTTTTACTGTTTTCTTCCATACGCATTGGTGTTTTCTGTTGCTGTATCTCCCGTCATGGATTTCCGACTTTGGAGGAAATCCCTCCCGAGCCGCAAGGCGAGCGGCAAGTTTGTTTCGGGATGCCCGAATCATTTCGGGCTGCCCGAAACACAACTTGCTATGTTCGCTTGAACATGAATTTGCCTGAAGTCAAATTGAGTTTTGACCTTCAGCCTCATTCTTCGGCTTCGGGATAGCTCCATCCGGCATCCATCCCGTTGTCGGTGGCAAAGTTACGGCGGTATATTTATCTGTAAAACAGAGGATTATATGTAACAAGATGTCATACGGTGACAAGGGTCGTCACCGTCTCCGGATGATGGTGATTATTCGGGAAAATCCCTTTTTATTTGCAGTGCGGACGGTTGCGACCGGCCTTCTGATAGCGGAATAATGGTCATGTTATCCGATGATTCCGGTAACGGTTTGGATGATGGAAGCAATATCGGACGGGACCGTTGACGGATTGTCATGACCAACAGACAGACCGCGGATGGAAGCGATGTCGGAAAGATGCGGTAACAGTAGCATCAAAGGTTATGACACCGGATGATACCGTTAACGGATGCGGATTCGGATGGTTGGAAAGAAACGTCTGCGGATTCACGGATTAGTGGATGACACCGGTATTTATTCAATAACAATTAAAAAGAAAGACTTATGAGTAAAGAAACTTTGTTCGTTGCGATCAGCAACCAGAAAGGAGGGGTCGGGAAATCGGCCCTGTCCGTAGTGCTTGCCAGTTACTTCCATTTCGAGAAGGGACTGAACGTGGCTATCGTTGACTGTGACTCTCCCCAACACAGTCTCGTACGTATGAGGGAGCGTGACAAAAAGGCTGTTTCCAACAGTGCCTATTACCGGCAACTGATCAAACAGCAGTGGAACCAAGTGCAGAAAAAGGCCTATCCCATTGTAGGCTCCACCGCTGAAAAGGCAAGGGAGGCGGCTGATGCGATTGCGGCAAGCGGGGATTACGACCTTATTTTCGTGGATCTTCCCGGAACAGTCGAGTCCACCGGGGTATTCCGTACGATTGTCAATATGGATTACGTGCTTACTCCCACCGTTCCGGACCTGATTGTGATGCAGAGTACGCTGTCCTTTGCCACGACCGTGCTTGACCACATCAAGAAGATGGAAAATACTCCGTTGCTCAAGGACATCTTCTTTTTCTGGAACAAGTTGAAAAAACGTACCAATGTGGAGATTCTCAGGTCATATTCGGAAGTCATGAGGGAGCTGCATCTGACAGTCCTTGACAGCACGCTTCCTGACCTGTGCCGTTATGAAAAGGAGATTACCCATGCCAAGCGTGCCTTTTTCCGTTGCACACTGCTGCCGCCTCCGGCCAGACAACTGGAAGGCAGCGGTCTGGTGGAACTTGCGGAAGAACTTATGGTCAAACTTAAACTCGGACAGTCATGAAAAAGAAAATCGTAGAGGTGGACGAAGATGTCCTGAAGGATATCATCGTCGGCGACATACCTGTTTTCGGCAAGGACAGCCCCGCCCCGAAAGAAAAGTCCGTGGAACATCAGGAAGCGAAAAGTCCTGCCGCAACCGTACCGGCAGATGCTCCAGCGGAAAAGCCCGCCGTGGAGAAGCCCAAAAGGAAAAAGGATGAATCCTGCGGATACCGGGAAAGGTTTCTGGTCAACATACCTGCGTCAAACCGCTCCCATGTGTATATCAACCGTGAGGTGGCCGAGTGCATCAAACGGGTATTGCCCGTCATCGCTCCTGAGATGAGCATATCCGGCTTTATCAGCAATATCCTTGTGGACCATCTGCAGAAACACTGGGACGAAATCAATGAATTGTATAACAAAGAGTATTATAAACCATTAAAACCATTTTGATTATGACACAGATTATTTTTCAGGCCATCGTTGCCTGTTGCTGCATTTACACTGCTTACAGATTGTCATTGTTTATTTTCCGTAGGCTGTTCAAGGGCAGGAAAAGAGGAAAGGATGTCCGCGACGTTTCTGGTGAAACGGCAGACATGACAAAAACTGACAACAGGAATGACGATACATCCGGGATTACGTTTGAGATACTGAAAGACATATCTGCTTCCAGGTCTCCGGAAAGCGGTTTCTATAAATCCATCTATCTGGTAAACTATCCTGTTGGAAATCGGATACAAGTCTATATCAACAAGGAAAATCACTCCCATATCAAGCGTTTTCTTGCAGTTACTGCTCCTGAGGTGCCCATTTCCGGTTTTGTAAACAGGATTATAGATGAACATTTGAAGAAGTACGAGCATGAGATGTCAAAGCTGTACACGGAATGTATCACCAAACCTTTATAATTATGACTGCGATATTTTATTTTACCGTAAAGGCAGTATGTGCTGTCTATATATTGTGCCATTTGTGGACATTTATTTTCCACAGACGTATGTACGGAATATGGGACCGCATTTTAAGGCTGATGCGGATTGCCCGTGTCAGAGTGTGGAGATACAGCAGACAACGCAAGGAAGAGGCGGAGCGTCGTGCCCGCAGAAAGGCAAGGCGCAGAAAGCCGGAAACGGATAAGTCCAAAGGAAAAACCGAAATGACTGTTCCGTCCTCTTCTTCGGATGATGATGATGTGATAGGCAAGACAAAGGTCATCTATCTGGAAGACCCGAAAGTTGCAAGGATGACTCCAACCCGTTCCGAGCCGATGGAGAAAATTCCATTGGAGGAAGACGAGGATATCGGTTCTGATGATGTGGAGCAGGAAAACAAAGGACTGACTGAAGAAGAGCGTGAGGAACTGATGGCTCCCGTAGATACCGAACCCGACCCGGATTTCAACACAGCATTGACAATCGAGGAAATAAACAACGTGGCGGAGGTACTTACATCCGGGATTGTTGACGAACAGAAAGCCCTGCGTGCCGCAAGAACCATCCATTACAAACTGAGTGAAACGGAGATACTGGCTTTCCTGACCGACAAGCTGAGCAATCTGGAGAAAGTGAACGGTTTGCTTGACAAGTATCTGGGAAACCGGAAGGGTGTATCAGGAAGAAAAGACAGTAAGGAAGAAGAGCCTTTCGATATAGACAAGTATGCGTGATCAGAAAGTTCAAATGTGACCAGCCTGAAGCGGTCAGGCCGTTGAAGGAGATACAGATTGAATCTGAAAGAGTGATACGTACAGGAAGACTATGGTTTCATATCCCTGCTTCCCCCTTTCGTATTTAGGGAGAAGTGGGGGTATTTCATGAATATGGGATATGAAGCCTTTATCCGGTTTACACAGACAGTGTTTTTATAAGTGAAATAAAAAATACTGTAGAATTTGTAGTAAAATGAAATGAATTGTCGTGCGGCCAAAATAGTTTAGATAAAACAATAAGAGTTAATTGTTTTAAACTCAATGGAAAAGAAATAGTCTGATAATTAGTCAGATTATTTCTTTTCCGTATTTTTGGGTATCATTATTATGAATGGTTATGAAAACGCTTCTGTTTATATTGCTTTCGTGGATTGTAGTGAACGGACTTTCTGCCCAAAACAACCATTTTGTTGATATGTCCGTTTTGTCGGCAAGCAAGATGCAGGAAGAAAGGATGAAAGAAAAATGTCTGGACAGTGTTTGGCGTGCAGAGAACATTTGGAATTTGGGCGTTTTGGACATGTCAGGAAAACCATTTAAGGACTTGTCCGTAATCGAATCTCCAAGATGGGCAATATGGGATTATGACTTGGAGAAATATTTCACTTCCCAGATGGTTTATCCCAAACATTTGTTGACAAAGAACCAGGCCGGATATTCCATTGTCATGTTCTCTCTTGATACTTTAGGTCTGCCTCATAATGTCAGTATTCTGACAACCAAGCATAAAGACTTTGACAAGGAAGTAATCAGATTGGTTAAGGAGCTTCCACACTGTCTGCCGTGTCGGGACAAGAACGGCAAACGCATGGAATGTCTATATACGGTATATGTTCCATTTTTACCACAACATTATAGAGACAGAGTAAAGGCGGACAGTATTGCAGAAGAAAATGCAAAACAGAGCTTTGTAGAATGGGAAGCCGTGTCTTATTTTCAAGATGGTAAACCGGGGGCCGCACAAGATTACATCACTCAACGCCTGGTGTATGACCCTTCATTGTTGGGCGACAAGCAGCAAGTAAGAGGAATTTATACGATACGAATCAATTCGTATGGAGAAGTATATGAGGCTGATGTTGTGCGAAGTTGTGGAATACAGATATGGGATAATCAAGTATTGGAGATAATCAAAGACATGCCTCGCTGGACGCCCACTATCAATTATTATGGCAAAGGGGAATATCGCAATTCTGTATGGACAACACCCATATTCTTTAAGAAAGGGAAAAAGATAGACTGATTGTCCAAAGAAAAGTTTATAATTTGTTATTCAGTAAGTTATTCAATTTTTGTATGCATGATGCTTCTAATGTTCCTATGTAGATTTTTTTTAGGCTTCCATTTCTAAAGTGAATCTTAATTCCTAATGTTTTTTCGTAGAAAAATCCATCCTTAAATATTTCAAATTTATAGATTTCTTTGAAAGGGATAAATTCTTTTTTAAACAATCCTACAATTAAAAGAGACTCTTTATTGAAAACTATTTTTTTTGTACGTTTCATTAGAATGAATCCACTTAATATACATGGGATTATATATACATACCAAATATGTTCATTATGTGATATGACTGCTAAAAATGATGTACAAGCAAATAATAGAATTATTGTATTGCTTATGTATTTGTATGTAAATTGCATAATTGTTATCAAAAGATTGTTGAACATGCTATAAGTCCTATCCCTATAGTTTGTTGTCATAAAGTTACCTGTCACCATAAGGAAATAACAATATTTGTTGGATTGTCATCCATACGTTTATAGAGCTCAAAGGTAGGCATTTATTTAAAATGATGTTCTCTGTTCGTAGCTTTTTATTGCAATATCTCTATAACTGGTCCTCCTGTCATTCCTGTTTGCTTCACAGAGTTTTTTTAGTTTGCATTTTCCTATATCAGCCATTGTATCAGCTATCGGGAAATATGTCCCCCTTTTATTTCCTTTTACAAACCGTTTGTCTTTTATGAAATCCGTCGTATGTACGGATTATGATTCTCTGCTATCGCTACTGTCATAGATAGAGAAGTAGTAAAGGCGCGGGCTACCTTTGCCGGAAAAATCAAAGGACGTTTTTTCCGCTGTTTTTCCGTTGCCAGAATCCCTTTCCGATGTAACGTAATGACACCCGATGTCACGCATCGTCAGTGTTGTAAATCAATGAATTAAGCGTTATATATTCGTGGTCGAAATCATTTTTTGTCTCACCAATTAAAAGTTTCGACACATGAAAAAAAGATTCTTTTTTGCAGCCATGATGCTGCTTGCAACGACAGGGGCCTTCGCCCAGGGTAACGGTATCGGCGGTATCACTGAAGCCACCAACATGGTCACTTCCTATTTCGATCCGGGAACCAAACTGATTTATGCCATCGGAGCCGTGGTCGGCCTTATCGGAGGCGTGAAGGTCTATTCCAAGTTCTCTTCGGGAGATCCCGACACCTCCAAGACGGCAGCCAGCTGGTTCGGCGCCTGCATCTTTTTAATCGTAGCCGCCACAATCTTACGCTCATTCTTCCTCTGATTATGGCGGAGTATCCTATCAACAAGGGAATCGGCCGCAGCCCTGAGTTCAAGGGGCTGAAAAGCCAGTACCTGTTCATCTTCGCCGGCGGACTGCTCGCCCTGTTCGTCCTGTTTGTCATCATGTACATGGCAGGCATCGACCAGTGGGTATGTATCGGTTTCGGTGTCATCTGCGCTTCGGTGCTTGTCTGGGTGACTTTCCGCCTGAACGCGAAATACGGTGAATGGGGACTGATGAAATTGCAGGCGCTGCGCCGCCATCCCCGCTACATCATCAGCCGGAAGGGTTTCCTCCGGTTGATTTGTCCAACCCCGAAAAAACGAAGCGTATGAGAAATGTAATGAAAGCCGCCACGCTGGAAAGCCGGTTCCCTCTGATGGCCGTCGAGCACGGATGCATCATCAGCAAGGATGCCGACATCACCGTGGCCTACAGGGTGGAGCTGCCGGAAGTGTTCACGCTGACACGCGCCGAGTACGAGGCCCTCCATTCCACATGGGCGAAGGCTGTCCGGGTTTTGCCGAATTACAGCATCGTCCACAAGCAGGACATCTTCATCGAGGAGAGCTACAGGCCCGACATCTGCCGGGATGACCTGAGTTTCCTCAGCCGCAGTTTTGAAAGACATTTCAATGAGCGGCCGTACCTGAACCATACCTGCTATCTGTTCCTGACTAAGACCACGAAGGAACACAGCCGCACGACAAGCAGTTTCAATGCCCTCACGCGCGGGTTTATCATCCCCAAGGAGATGCAGGACAAGGATACCGTTGCACGCTTCCTGGAATGCTGTGGGCAGTTCGAGCGTATCGTGAACGACAGCGGTCTGCTCCGCATGGTCAGGCTGACGGACGAAGAGATTACCGGTACGGAAACCTCCGCGGGCATTATCGAAAAGTATTTTTCGCTTTCGCAGGAAGATACGACCAGCCTGCAGGACATCACTCTCGGAGCCGGGGAAATGAAGGTCGGTGACAATGTGCTCTGCCTGCATACCCTTTCTGAAACTGAGGATCTGCCGTCATCCGTGGGTACGGACAGCCGTTATGAACGGCTGTCCACGGACCGCAGTGACTGCCGCCTGTCCTTTGCCGCACCGATAGGGATACTGCTCACGTGCAACCATATCGTGAACCAGTATCTCTTCATAGACGATTCGGCGGAGAACCTGAGGAAATTCGAGCAGACCGCCCGCAACATGCACTCGCTGTCCCGTTACAGCCGCTCCAACCAGATCAACCGTGAATGGATTGAGGAGTACCTGAACGAGGCGCACAGCAAGGGACTCACTTCCATCCGTGCGCACTGCAATGTCTTTGCATGGAGCGACGACCGGGAGAAGCTGAAGCGTATCAAGAATGATGTGGGTAGCCAGATTGCCCTGATGGAGGCCAAGCCCCGCCATAACACGGTTGATGTGCCGACACTTTTTTGGGCGGCTATTCCCGGCAATGCCGGTGATTTTCCGTCTGAGGAAAGCTTCTACACCTTCATCGAGCAGGCCTTGTGCCTGTTCATCGGGGAAACGTCCTACAAGGATTCGCTCTCGCCGTTCGGCATCCGCATGGTGGACCGTCTGACCGGAAAGCCTGTCCATCTGGACATTTCCGACCTTCCGATGAAGAACGGTACGATTACCAACCGCAATAAGTTCATCCTCGGACCTTCGGGCAGCGGAAAGTCATTTTTCACCAACCACATGGTACGCCAGTATTACGAACAGGGAGCGCATGTGCTGCTGGTGGACACGGGAAATTCCTATCAGGGACTGTGCAGCCTTATCCATGCCCGAACGCATGGCGAGGACGGCATCTATTTCACCTATGAGGAGAGCGATCCGATAGCCTTCAATCCTTTCTACGTGGAGGACGGTACTTTTGATATCGAAAAAAAGGAGTCCATCAAGACGCTTATCCTTACCCTGTGGAAACGTGATGACGAGCCGCCGACACGTGCCGAGGAGGTGGCGCTCTCCAACGCGGTCAATCTCTTTCTGGAGAAGATACGCACGGACAGTACCGTGGTTCCGTCCTTCAACACCTTCTATGAGTTCATCCGCGACGAGTATCAGGAAATCCTGAAGACCAAGCGTACACGGGAGAAGGATTTTGACGTGTGGGGATTCCTGAATGTGCTGGAACCTTATTACAAGGGTGGCGAATACGACTATCTGTTAAACTCCGAAAAGCAGCTTGATCTGTTATCCAAACGCTTCATTGTCTTTGAGTTGGACAATATCAAGGACAACAAGGTACTGTTCCCGATTGTCACCATCATCATTATGGAAACCTTCATCAACAAGATGAGAAAGCTGAAAGGTATTCGCAAAATGATTCTGTTGGAGGAGGCATGGAAGGCCATCAGCAAGGAAGGTATGGCGGAATATCTGAAGTACCTTTTCAAGACCGTCCGAAAGTTTTTCGGAGAGGCCGTTGTCGTTACCCAGGAGGTGGAAGACATCATTTCGTCACCCATCGTCAAGGGAACCATCATCAACAACAGCGACTGCAAGATTTTGTTGGACCAGAGGAAGTATGTCAACAAGTTCGATGAAATCCAGTCCCTGCTGGGTTTGACCGATAAGGAACGTGCCCAGATTCTCTCCATCAACATGGCCAACAGCCCGTCCCGCAAGTACAAGGAAGTGTGGATAGGTCTTGGCGGAACACAGTCGGCGGTCTATGCCACCGAGGTCTCGCCGGAAGAGTACTACACCTATACGACCGAGGAAACGGAAAAGCTTGAAGTAATGCGGCTTACCCGGAAGCTGGGTGGCAATATCGAGCTGGCAATCAAGCAGCTGGCCGAGAGCAAGAGGAAAAAGTGAAATCATTTATCAACCCATTAAACTTTTGAATCTATGTATAGCGATCTGGAATCTAATGAAAGCAAACGCCGTGAGGTCGTGTCATCCCTCTACTGGTCCCTGATGCAGGGCTGGAATATTCCTCTTTCCATACAGGAGTATTACGGACTCACGGAGGATTACCGTCTGTTCCATCAGCTTGAAGGGATGGCTCCTGACGAATACCTGCGGAAGAGGCAGACGGGGGAAGTACCCGACATTCTGGAGGTGGATGCAAGACTGACACACGCGGTGGAGAAGATTTTTGAAAGTGTGTGTCCCCGTCCTCCGGCTGAATACCTTGACAAGCTGAACGGGGAACTGGAGAGGCTGGGCAGTATTGCCGCCTCGCCGGGTTCCGTACATGACCCGATACATATCCGCCCGGATTTTCTCGTGAAATACGGCATTGACAGGAGCAGTCCGGAGGATGTGATACGGAAACAGGCGGAGAAGGCTTACCGGGAACTGGATGCCCGATTTGTCAGGATGACCGGCAGACGTCCCTATGCGGACGAGTTCTTCAGGAATATCAGGCCTGCCCGCACGGTCTCCTCGGAAACAACACTGCGGAGGAAACCGCACATCACCGTCCGTCCTAAGCCGAAAGGCCGCAAGATGGGACTCTGAACTAACGGAAAAGTTTTATCAACCATTAAAGATTAACGACATGAAGAAAAGAATTCTGACAGCCTTATGCTGTATCTGCCTCCTTTCGGCAGGCAGGGCACACGCCCAATGGGTAGTGACCGATCCCGGGAATCTTGCCCAGGGCATCATCAATGCCGCCAAGAACATCGTCCACACGTCCTCGACGGCTGGCAATATGCTCAACAATTTTCAGGAGACGGTCAAGATTTACAAGCAGGGCAAGGAGTATTATGATGGCCTTAGGAAGGTCAAGAATCTGGTACGCGATGCCCGCAAGGTGCAGCAGACCATCCTGATGGTCGGCGACATTACGGAAATCTATGTGACCAGTTATGAGCGTATGCTCAGTGACCCTTATTTCACCCCTGAGGAACTGAGTGCCATCGCCCTCGGTTACACGAAGCTGCTGGAGGAGAGTGCCAATCTGCTGACGGACCTGAAGACGGTGGTCAACGAGAACGGCCTTTCGATGAACGACAAGGAACGTATGGACATCATCGACCGCTGCTATACCGACATGCTGCAATACCGCAGTCTGGTGCAGTACTATACCAACAAGAACATCGGCGTGTCGTACCTGCGTGCCAAGAAACAGAATGATCTCGACCGTGTGATGGCTCTGTACGGTTCACCCAACGAACGCTACTGGTAATTTCAAGGAGGATTGCTTATGGTATTGTTGGCTGTGAATTTTGACAATCTGCACCAGATCCTGCAAAGTCTGTACACGGACATGATGCCGCTCTGTTCGCAGATGACCGGCGTGGCCAAGGGCCTTGCCGGATTGGGAGCCCTCTTTTATGTGGCGTATCGTGTCTGGCAGTCACTGGCCAGGGCCGAACCTATTGACGTGTTCCCTTTGCTGCGTCCGTTTGCTCTGGGTATCTGCATCATGTTTTTTCCGACCATCGTGCTGGGTACGCTCAACAGCATTTTGTCACCCGTCGTGACCGGAACGCACAGGATTCTGGAGACGCAGACCTTTGACATGAATGAGTATCGGCAGCAGAAGGACAAGCTGGAGATTGAGGCAATGCGGAGGAATCCCGAGACGGCCTACCTGGTGGACAAGGAGGCTTTTGACAACAAACTGGATGAACTGGGAGCTCTGGACGCTATCGAGGCTTGCGGTATGTATGTGGACCGTGCCATGTACAACATGAAGAAGTCCGTGCAGAATTTTTTCCGTGAGCTGCTGGAACTGATGTTCAATGCGGCCGCGCTTGTGGTGGACACGCTAAGGACATTCTTTCTGATTGTCCTTTCCATTCTCGGACCGATTTCCTTTGCCATTTCGTGCTGGGACGGCTTTCAGGCCTCGCTGAGCCAATGGTTTGTCCGCTATATCAGCATCTATCTGTGGCTGCCCGTCTCTGATCTTTTCAGCAGCGTGCTGGCACGCATACAGACCCTGATGCTTCAGAGGGACATCGAGCAGCTGTCCGACCCCAACTTCATTCCGGACAGTTCCAATGCCGTGTACATCACGTTCCTGATTATCGGCATCATCGGGTATTTCACGATTCCGACCGTGGCCAACTGGATTGTTCAGGCCGGTGGAGGTGCAGGAAATTACGGCAAGAACGTGAATCAGGCTGCTTCCAAGACAGGCTCCATTGTGGGCGGTGCCGCAGGTGCTACTGTAGGAAATGTGGCCGGAAGACTAATCAAGTAACAATCATAAAACGAATAAGAATGGAATTCAAATCATTGAAAAATATCGAGACCAGCTTCCGGCATCTGCGCCTGTTCGGAATAGTCTATCTGGGTGTCTGCACCCTGCTTGTGGGCTATTCCGTGTGGAAGGCATACAGTTTTGCCGAAGCCCAGCGCCAGAAGATCTATGTGCTGGATGAGGGGAAGTCGCTCATGCTCGCCCTCTCGCAGGACCTGGAGCAGAACCGTCCCGTAGAGGCAAGGGAACATGTCAGACGTTTCCATGAGCTGTTCTTCACGCTGGCCCCTGACAAGAGTGCCATCGAGGGGAATGTGCAGCGTGCCATGTTCCTGAGTGACCGTTCCGCCTATTCCCATTACGGGGATCTGGCCGAACAGGGTTATTACAATAGAATAATTTCGGGTAATGTCAGCCAGCGTATCGAGATAGACAGCGTGAAATGCGACTTCAACACCTATCCGTATGATGTCATGACATACGCACGCCTTTTCATTATCCGTGAGAAGAGCGTGACGGAACGCAGCCTTGTCACGCATGGCAGGTTGCGGAATTCCACCCGCAGTGACAACAATCCGCACGGGTTCATCCTGGAAGGGTTCCATGTACTGGAGAACAGGGATATCAGAATGTATGACAGATAAAACAATGTATGTATGAGAAAAATGTATGTAAAGTTCAAGGAATGTATCGGGGGCAGGCTGCGCGGCCTTTGTGACAGACTCACACCCCGTCAGAGGGCAATCGCCGTCATCGTGATGGTTTCCCTTTTCGCGCTGGTGAATTTCTACATGATTTTCCGTGCGATTTATGACATCGGACGGGAGGATGCCCGGCAGGACATCATCAGGATAACCCCGCTTGAGGTTCCCGACTTTGTGCCTGCGGATACCCTCTCCGATATGAAAGTCCGTGAGATGGAAGAGTTTTTTAACCAGTTCAACAAGTAAGATTATGAGTACAGATGCAGAAAAATTGAAACAGAAGCAGAAAATCAGGAAATATCTGGTTTTCACAGGCATGTTCCTGCTGTTCCTCGGGTGCATGTGGCTAATTTTCGCCCCGTCCGAAAAAGACAGGCAGGAGGCGGAAAGGAAGACGGGCTTCAATGCCGAACTTCCTGATCCGAAAGGTACGGGTATAGAGGCGGACAAGATGGCTGCCTATGAGCAGGCAGACATGATTCGCCGGCAGGAGGAGAAGAAGCGTACGCTGGCCGACTTCTCCGCCCTGACCGATGGACACAGACAGGATAATGTCCCGAAGACAGAACCGGCGCAGGACATTGCAAGTGAAAATGAAAGCCGTGCGTACAATTCAGGAGGAAACGGCAGGACGGGAGCCTTCGCCTCTTCAGCCTCGGCTTACAACGACATCAACGCCACTCTCGGCAGTTTTTACGAGAGTCCTGAGGAAGACCCGGAAAAGGAAGCCCTGAAAGCAGAGGTGGAACAGCTCAGACAGGCTGCCGCAGCGCAGACGGCCGGACCGAGCTACGAGGAACAGGTGGCTCTGCTGGAGAAGTCCTATGAGCTTGCCGCCAAATATATGCCTTCGGGCGGCAGCACGGGAACAACGGACAGTCAGGAGACGGAAAGTCCCTCAAGGGAGAGGAAGGCGAAAGCCGTTCCCGTCGGGCTGGTGTCCTCTCCGGTCGTGTCGTCCCTTCCTCAGCCTCTTACCGATTCGGTACAGTTCGCGAGGCTGCTTTCCGGTGCTGATATCGGCTTCCATACGGCTGTGGGCAGTGTCGGGACACAGATGGCGAGGAATACCATACGGGCCTGCGTGCATGGCGACCAGACCATTATCAGCGGACAAAGCGTGCGTCTCAGGCTGCTGGAGGCCATGCGTGTGGGAAGATATGTGCTTCCCCGCAATACCCTGCTGACCGGTGAGGGACGTATCCAGGGCGAGCGGCTTGGCATTGAAATCCTGCAGGTCGAATATGACGGCAATGTCATTCCCGTGGAACTGACCGTGCTGGACAGTGACGGACAGGCCGGGATATTCATTCCCGGTTCGACGGAAGCGAATGCGGTAAGGGAAGTGGCCGCCAACATGGGACAGAATCTCGGCACGACCATCTCCATCACCAACCAGTCGGCAGGCGACCAGCTTCTCTCCGAGCTTGGACGAGGGGCCATACAGGGCGTGTCGCAGTACATCTCCAAAAAGATGCGCGAGGAGAAGGTACACCTCAAATCAGGCTACGGACTGATGCTTTATCAGAACAACAATCAATAACCCATTAAAACAGTAAAGACATGAAAAAGATTCTTTTGATGCTTGCCCTCGCAAGCGGCGTTGCAAGTGCACATGCACAGTCGGCTGATACCACGGCCGTAAACGATTTGACCCTGAAGGCGGATATCTATCCGCAGCAGGAGGACGGCGACCTCTATCACGGGCTGTCCAGAAAGCTCACCTTTGACCGGATGATTCCGCCTTACGGTCTGGAAGTGACGTATGACAAGACGACCCATATCATCTTTCCCTCGGCTGTCCGTTACGTGGATCTCGGTTCTCCGAATCTGATTGCGGGCAAGGCGGACGGTTCAGAGAATGTAATCAGGGTAAAGGCTACCAGAAAGAACTTCCGTGAGGAGACCAACATGTCGGTGATTACCGAAAGCGGAAGTTTCTACACCTTCAATGTGAAGTATGCCGATGAGCCTCTGGTGCTCAACATCGAGATGGCCGATTTTATTCATGACGGCAGCGAGGTGAACCGCCCGAACAATGCCCTTGACATCTACCTGAAGGAACTCGGCAGCGAGTCGCCCAAGCTGGTACACCTTATTGCCAAGGCCATCCACAAGGATAACAGACGCCACATCAAGCATATCGGGAGCAAGGCGTTCGGCATCCAGTACCTGCTGCGCGGACTCTATACCCATAACGGGCTGCTTTATTTCCATACCCAGGTGAAGAACACGTCGAACGTGCCTTATGAGGTGGATTTCGTGACGTTCAAGATCGTGGACAAGAAGGTACTCAAGCGCACGGCCATCCAAGAGCAGGTGATATTTCCACTGCGTGCCTACAACTATGCTACGGCTGTTGCCGGAAAAAAGGACGAGCGTACCGTCTTTGTCTTTGACAAGTTCACCATTCCCGCCGACAAGATGCTGGTAGTGGAGATGCACGAGAAGAGCGGAGGCCGTCATCAGACCTTCACCGTGGAGAGTGAGGACATCGTGAGAGCGAGGGTGATCAATGAACTTAAAGTGAAATGACCATGAAGAAGTATTTGTTTCTTTTTGCCGTATGCGTATCGCTTGCCCTGTCATCGGGGCAGGCATACGCCCAGCGTTACCTTCCCGGAATGAAGGGCGTGGAACTCAGGGGTGGCTTTGCCGGAAACCTGAAATCACCGGTTGACTGGTACACGGGTTTTGCCGTTTCGGGATATACGAAAAAGGCCAACCATTGGGTGGCTGGCGTGGAATACCTGCTGAAGAACTACGGCTATCGCGGGACTTCCGTCCCACGGGCCCAGTTTACTACCGAGGGCGGCTATTATTTGAAGTTCCTGTCCGACCCGGCGAAGATATTCTTCCTTTCTGTAGGCGGTTCTGCCCTGGTGGGATATGAAACGTTGAACTGGGGAGAAAAGGTTCTGTATGACGGTTCCATGCTTTCCTACCGGGATGCCTTCGTCTATGGCGGAGCCCTGACGCTGGAACTGGAAAGCTATGTGACGGACCGTATCGTGCTGCTTGCCCATGTGCGCGAACGTGTGCTTTGGGGCAGTTCTTTGGGAAAGTTCACGACACAGTTCGGGGTTGGAGTCCGTTTCATCATCAATTAGACGCCTATGGATATAGAGATGATAAGAGGCATTCCCATTGAGGAATTCCTGTCCCATTTGGGACATGAGCCGGTCAGAAGGCACGGCGACGAATGCTGGTATCTCTCCCCGTACCGTGAGGAAAAGACACCTTCGTTCCATGTGAACACCCGTAAGGGTGTATGGCATGACTTCGGTACCGGACATGGAGGCGACATCTTCACCCTTGCGGGGGAGCTTTCAGGAAGTGACGGCTTCATGGCGCAGGCGAGGTTCATCGCCGGAGTATATGGAGGAACTATACCTGAATATGTCGGACAGAAAAGAGAAAAGGAAAGTGTCAGGACAGAAATGCGCAAGGAGCCTTCCCGCTTCGAGGAGGTGGTTTGCGGTCCCTTGCGGTGTAATGCACTGCTCGGCTATCTGAAGGGGCGCGGCATACCTGCGGAAATCGCCCGTGCGGAGTGCGAGGAAGTACGGTTCCGTCTGTACGGCAAGCGGTATTTCGCCGTCGGTTTCAGGAATATGGGCGGAGGCTATGAGCTTCGGACCAGGTTCATGAAATGGTGTCTGCCGCCCAAGGACATTTCCCTCATCCGTAACGGCTCGCTTACCTGTAACCTTTTTGAGGGCTTTATCGACTTTCTTTCATGGAAGGTACTCGGCATCAGCCGCGGTGAGGATTATCTGATCCTCAATTCGGTGGCCCTGCTTGAACGTTCGTTCCCTTTTCTGGACAATTACGGGAAGATCCGGTGCTATCTGGACAATGATGATGCCGGGAAAAGGACGCTGGCCGTCCTCCGGAAACGCTACGGTGACAGGATTGACGACTGTTCCGACCTGTATGCCGGATGCAAGGACCTGAACGAATACCTGGAAAGTAATTTTCCGCCTGAACAGTAATTTTTTTATAAACCGTTAAAACAAGAAATGAATATGAAACCTAATATGAACAGAAAAGGGCTGTATGCCCTTGTATGCGCCCTGATGGGCCTTACCTTCGGTATGCTGACCTCGTGCAGCGATGACCTTGACGTGCAGCAGTCCTATCCCTTTACGGTGGAGACGATGCCGGTTCCCACACGTATTGTGAAGGGTGAAACCGTGGAAATCCGCTGTGAACTGAAACGTGAAGGACGGTTCTCTGATGCCCGATATACCATCCGTTATTTCCAGCCGGACGGTGAAGGCAAGCTGCGCATGGACGACGGGATGGTGTTGCTGCCCAACGACCGTTATCCCCTGGACAGGGAGGTGTTCCGCCTTTATTACACCTCGGAGTGTGAGGACCAGCAGAGTATCGACATCTATTTTGAGGACAACAGCGAGCCGGCACAGCTTTTTCAGCTGACCTTCGATTTCAACAATGAGACGGAGGACGAGGATACTGTGGTTACTTCCGGCGGCAAGGAATTGCCTGTCGTCATCGTATCACAATGAACCTGACCTGCCTATGGGAATAAGAGCAAAGTTGTTTGCGGCGTTTTTCGCCATTGCCTGCTTCGGGAGTATTCCGCTGCGGGCGGAAAATCCGGTAAAGGAGAACCAGGACAGGTTCAGCCTTGCCATCGAGTGCATTAAGCGGTTCGAGGGCTGGCATGGAGAAAAAAGACACTGGCCTTATGTCGGGTACGGGCATAAGGTCCTTCCTGGGGAAAGGCTGACCAATGACATTACAAAAGAACAGGGTGATTCAATCCTGAGAGCTGATTTACGCAAACTGTGCCGTATGTTCAGTTATCTGGGACGTGATTCATTGATTGCCGCTGTTTTGAGCTATAATGTGGGGGCATACCGTCTGAAAGGTTACGGCAAGATGCCCAAAAGCAAATTGTTGAAGAAGCTGGAGGCCGGAGACCGGAATATCTATAAGGAGTATGTTTCTTTCCGGTGTTACAAAGGCAAGGTAGTGCCGAGCATTGAACGGAGAAGGAAGGTGGAATATCTGCTGCTTTTTGAAGAGTAAAAGAATAAGGGGGAATCTTTCGGCATTGAGCCTCGAAAGGTTTTCCCTTTTTATATTCTTTCTGTTCTTCTTTTGTTGATGTAATAGGGAGGAAAGCTGAGATGTGACATATTACAGATTTGCAGATTGGTTTGAGCAAAGACCAACGAAATTAATTATATATTCCTTTGCTTATGAATAAACAATCCGTAAATTTGCGTTAAACAAAAAAATACGTAATATGAATATACACACATTTGGACTTCTTTTGCTGATTTCTTTCTTTGCCACAAGTTGTCATGGAGATGGTCATCAAGGCACGGACCATCATCGTGAAAACGGTTGGTATCGCATTATAGCCGGACAAACAGACAGTATCTCTTCCACTCCTATTATTACGGTAAAAGAATTTACCGATTTGAGGTTAGACGAAGATTATTTGGGGAAAAGCATGATAATAGGGAATGTAAGTAAACATAAATTGCAAGCGTGGTCTGATTCGACAGAACAGCTTGTGGGCAATCGTATGGGATTTGTATTTAATGATTCCGTAATTACTGCGCCACGTGTAAATATGAGATTGGAAAGCGGTACATTCCAAATAGCAACAGGCAGGAATTATGATATAAAATCCTTGTACAGAAGTCTGTTAAAAGAGAAGAAAGATTCTTTGGATGCTCTGTTCAAAAACAAAGGCTGGAAAATAGACACCCTTTTTTACAACCGCATGGGACAGGTTGAGCAGGATTCGATCATAAACTCTTTGGACTATAATGATGCTTGTGCCATCATAGTGGGTTTTGAAAGATAATTAGTTAGTAAGTTTTTGTAACTTAACTTGTTTGTGCTAACACTTAGCGTATGAATCGCATTGTTCCCGCTTGTACTGGCCGTTGAATGAACGAGGTTTCTGTTTAGAGTACAATAAAGGGAGAATCTTTCGGTATACTGCCGTTGGATTCCCCCTTTTATTTAATTGAAATAATTTAGAGAATATTCTTTTTATAATCGATATTTATCCATATTGTAGTCCTGAGGAGCGCTATAATTTACATCTTTCTTTTTACCGCCGGAGAAGTTCCAACTTATTCCAAATGTAACTGAACAAGGAGCTGTCTCAGACCAACTTTTGTATAGAACATATTTATTACTCGTTACAGAAGAAGTGCGTCTTCTTGCAATAAGATTTTTTCCAGAGAGAATAAAACTTAAATTGTACTTAGGAATAGCGTAGCGTATAGATGCATCTATGTTAAATCTGTCTTCAACTTTTCTGTCATTCATAATCCAAGGAGAGGCATAGTTCCCGTTCAAGCTGATGTTAATTGCCTTGCCGATTGAAAATGTATTACGCACAGAAGCATAACACTGTAAAATTCTTTGCTTGTAAGAGCTTTCCGGAAGATATATATATTGCAAGCCAATATTAGAGGAGAGATGCCAAAACGGAAATAATTTTCCACCAAAACTGTGGCTCACATCAAAAGTCGTTTGTTTTCCTCCATTTATATTAGTCATATACAATGTATCTTGAACGCTGTAAATATAGTTTGTGATAGGTGATGGAGTATAGGCCCATCCAAAGTTTAGAATATGTCTTCCGAAGATAAAACTCAGTCCTATATTATCTGTTTTTTGCGCCTTTAATAATGGATTTCCAACAGAGAATACCTGCTCAGACGTTTTAATGGAATAGTTATTCAAAAGAGCAAATGGTGGGCGAAACACACTTCTGGAGTAATTAAGGCGGATAGACACCTTTTCGTTTGCTTTATACGATACAACTGCAGACGGAAACCAATCTATATATCTTTGTTGAATATCAGTATTGTAAGACTTTAAGTCCGTATATTCCATTCTTAACCCTACAGTCATAAACCATTTATCCAAGGACAACTGGGCATTGCCATAAGCGGATGTAATATTCTCTCGATACTTGTAAAAGTCTTCATTTTTATATTGATCCTTAATTTCAAAAATATTCGTGTTCTTTCGATGCGTTGTAGCATATTTTGTACCCACATTGATGCTGAAAGGTTTAATTATTTGGTGAGAATATGATAACTGTGTATAAAACATGGTAGAGTTCGCTTTGTTGCCTATATATTCCTGATGCTGGGATGATGTAGGTTGATAAAGGAAATAATCCTGTTGGGTTTCATCGTTGTTTGTAATAAAGTTTGCCAACCAGTGCAATTTGTTCTTTCCTTTCTGAGGAGTAAAAAAGTAATTGGCTGTCAAAGAGTTAGAAAAGACTTTTGGCACTTCATTAATTTCCACTTGCGAAGTACTTACAACATCTTTTAATGCTGTTTGGATATCTATTTCTCTTTGGCTCTTGCTGTTCAGATTTCCATATAGAGACCCTTCTATACCAAACGCATGTTTGCCCTTGGTATAGTTCAAGCCATAACTTGCATCTATATTCTGTCTCCTTATATTGGATGTATGACTTTCCTGTTTTTGTTCTTGACGCAACTGTTCGATTTGAGATGTAGTTATTGATTTTAAACCTTTTGGTTCGGCTTGGCCTATAGCAACATTAGCAAAAAGCGACAGTCCTCCTTTTCCATAAATAGTGCTTACATTAAGATTCTCTGAAAATAATGGTCGGTCATTACCTTCAACTCCATTAAAACCGAATGTGGCTTGAACTGCCCCAGTAAAACCTGATGGATTTTTCATAACAATATTCACATAGCCTCCTTCTATTGAAGCATCCATATCTGCAGTTCTTCCCTGGTGCACTTCAATACGTTCTATTTCGCTTAGTGGTACAGCGTTAAGATAAGACAACAATGATGCTCCTTTTTCCTGCTTGATTCCATTTACTCTAATTTCTCCAGTGTTGCCCGCTACCTCTATCCCCGAAGAGGTAAGTGTAACTAAAGGAGTATAAGCTAAAGCATCAACTGCTGTGACATTCTCCGTAATTGGCAAAGACTGGACATCAAACACCAATTTCCCGTCATGCTCCTTGTAGCTTTTCCTTTTAGCAGTAATGGTAACAGCATCCAAAAGAAGAGTCTGAGACTTTACCGTAATGGTTCCTAAATTGGTATCTTGTGCTATTTCAACCGGAGTTTCATATAATATATGTCCAAACAAGGAAATGGACAACAGATAATCACCCTTTTGAATTTCAGTCGATGAAAAGCCTAAACTATCCGTATAGGAAATGGATTCAATTGTCTTTGAATCTTTTATAAATTTACACACTGCATTTTCGACTGGTTGTGCTGCCTCATCTTTCAAATAAAATTTTATTGTATGCTTTTGAGCAAAACAGAAGCAACAAAAAAATAAAAATAAGCCTGTAAATAAAGATCTCATAATGACAAAGTTATGTTATTAATAAATATCAATTGCAAAATTCTAACTTGTTGGTGATTAACCGACGTCCTTAGTTGGTTGCTGACGTTTCGGTTAAAAATCAATATGTTTTTTGTAGAATGTGAACAATAGTACTATAAAGTACCATTGATGCATTTTTAAATCAGCCGTATGATAAAAAATTATTCTTCATGTTCTTTCGATTGTTGAATCTATGGCAAAGGTAGAAAGGGCTTGATATTACGCCTCTAAATTTATATTACTGAATCATTGGAAATCATTACTAAATTATTACTACATCCTCTTTAGGTAGTGAAATATTTCCTGAATAATTATCAAAAGCATAATTTTGCAATATGGAAAAGAAAATAAAGATATTGCATGTTTGTACTATTATAGCCATCATAATATTCTGTATAACACAATGTTGGTGGCTTTATACCCGCTATGATTATATTTGGCAGAATTATAACGAAGAGTTATATCAAAGTATATTGGGTATTATGCAGGAAGACTTTGAAAACAGGCGCATTTCAGGTGAAAGAAACAATATTGATTTTGTTACAAAATCGTCTATAAAAGTCGATAATACTAAAATGCAATATACTATAAACTTGTTCTTTGATGTATATGTGATAGATGGCTCCAAATATGGAGACAAGGACTCTACATATTCAGACAGGATATTAAATTTATACAAAAAATACAAACCTGAAGGAATTAAGAAATATGAGTTCTCAATCAGGAATTGTGAGAATGAACGGGAAGCCTATGTAGGGTTGGAGCGTTTTCAAGTGGATGAAATATGTCCATTTTCCATTAAGAAGCTGGAAGATTTATTAATGAAGGCTGGGTTGAAAACAACCAGTATTATTACCGAAAAAGTAGATTCTATGGTATGGAAACCAAAGCAGTTTTCTCACTTGAACATTTTAAAACCTAATATGACAGTCATTTACCCGTACGATATATTTGAAGGAGAAGTTGTCCGGATGAATTTTGATATAGGAATGTCCCCTATAATGAAAAGGATGTCTGGAACAATGGTGCTCTCTTTGTTTATTTCAATCATGTTGATTTCATGTCTTGTCTTTCAAATAAAGACCATACGTAGTCAGCGTAAGATAGAGGTACTAAGAAAAGATTACATTCAAACCATGGTACATGAATTAAAGCGCCCAATATCTACTTTGAAAATGTGTGTATCATTCATGCGTAACGACATTCTGATGGCCGACAGCCAAAGCAGAGCTGAGGTCATATCCGACTCATACAACGAACTGGATAACCTTTCTTCCTATTTTTCGAAACTACGTGATCTTACATTCGATGACATTAACGAAATACCCTTAAACAAGTCCTCATTCAGCTTGGATGAAGTTATCAATGATTGTGTTAAAAAACTAAATATACCTGGATCTAAGAAAATAGAAATTAAAATAATATCTGAACGAGATATAGTTTTGTATGCTGATAGAATGCATATCACTAATATTATCAGCAACTTGTTAGAGAACGCTGTAAAATATTCCGCGGAGAATGGATTAATTAAGATTTCTTATGGACAAACTAAAAAAGGAAGTGTAACTATATCTATAAAAGATAATGGTTGCGGAATATCTAAATATGACCAAAAATTTATCTTTGACAAATTTTATAGGAGTCGAGAAGTTATAGATAATCATATACCTGGCATGGGCTTAGGTTTGGCATACGTTGAATTGCTTGTCAAGGCTCATGACGGGAAGGTGTCGGTAAACAGTGAAGAAGGAAAAGGTGCAGAGTTTACGATTACGTTGCCGCAAGATGAATCTATTGATGAACAGTATTAAAAATAATGGATTGTTATATGATAAAGATATTATTAGTGGATGATGACCTTAAGAACTCAATGCTTCTGAAAAGATTCTTAGAGGTGGAAGGATATAATGTAACGTATGCCGGTAATGGGAATATGGGTTGGGAACTTTTTAATTCTGATCATCCTGACTTGGTTCTTCTTGATATCAACATGCCTGGAATGAACGGATTTGAGTTGGCAAAAATGATAAGAAAGACAGACGACGAAGTGCTTCTATTTTTTCTAACCGACCGTACAGAACGGGATGATAGATTGAAAGGGTTCAGCCTCAAAGGTAACGATTATATTCCTAAACCATTTTACCCGGAAGAGTTAATAGCAAGAATCAAGGAGCGTTTCGAGAATAGAAAACATGAAGTTCCACAAAGCTTTACCATAGGCAACACTTTGTTTAATAGGAATTTGTCTAACGTAACGTATAATAACCACACAGCCTCTCTTTCTTTGCGGCAAACTGAGATATTGTCCCTTTTGGCAGAGCATCTTGGTTCAACTGTAGATCGTAAGGACATTCTAAAAAAAATATGGGGTGATGATAGTATAGAGAATTCATTGGCTCTTAATGTTCAGATTACTTATCTGCGTCACATATTGAAGGCCGACAACTCGATTTCTATTGTATCATTAAAGAAAAAGGGATATATTTTAATGGTTAATTAATATACATACAAATTACAACAAGGGAGAATCCGACGGCATATAACCATCAGGTTCTCCCTTGCTTACATATTGTTTTTCCAAATAGCAGTTGTGATTAGTTAGAATTAACCTACCAGAACGGCATCCTGTATTTCCACCTCTGCGGGCAGACGGGAAAGCAGGAGTTCCGCCATGGCTCCGTTCTGTGGAATCAGGGCCGGGAAATCCGTTCTGCCCGGCTTATATATCTCAGTTGCTACGTTATACAAGTCCCAAGCGGTGATCTGTCCCTTTTCGCGGACCAGTTTCAGCACCTCTTCCGTGAAGATGGAAATCTGGCTCTGGTTAAGCGGGTAGGTTTCCACGGAGGATGACAGGTTCCTGTCCGAACTGTCATGGGAGACACGCAATGCTGTCAGTAGCCCTATATACATATACACTTCCTCCAGTGAGACGATTCTGCGTTTCAGTCGCTGAATCCTTGCGATGTCCTCGTTCATGTTCACCTCGAAGTTTGCCAGCCATCCGTCCACCGTCTCGAATACCCCTTCCGTTGTTACCTTGTTCTTTCCGTAATTGCAGATGCTTCTTTCCGGCGAGAGGATACACTGGTTATGGCATACTTTCACGCACGGGCCTATGGCTGCCTGTATGCCGTCCTGATGGTAGGCGACGACCAGCGTAGTTGTCAGCTCGTCCGTTTCCCAGTCCTTGATCCGGATGGTAGCGAAGATGCGTCGGAGGATGTGGGCTTCCACTGCTTTTTCACCAAGTGTCTGTTCCACCTGAGGGAGAATGCTCACCCCCGGCTGTGTCTTGTTCCTGTTCTGTGCCGCAAAGATTTCTTCCACCTCGTAATCGAGGTTGTACTTCTCGCAAATGTCCATCATACGCTGCAGGACCTGGTAGTGATAGATGCCCTGGACAGGCTTGCCGTAGATGTCATTCTCCTTGTAGGTACGCTGGAGAGTCTCGAAGTTCATTACTTCGATTCCGTTGTTCTGAAAATCAAACTGCTGTTGTTTTTCCAATACTGCCATTGCTTCCATAATCTTGAATTTTATAAAGTTAATACTATGATTGTCTGTTTTTAGGTATGTATCTGCCATCCGTGGAACGGTTCAAGTGTCACGGCAAAGGATTGGTCGGGTATTCCGTGATAGAGCAGACCGCCTACGATGCCGATGCTTCCGTCGGGATAGCGTTGCGTGAAGCCGAACGAGTACGGGGCATGGTCATAGTAGAGCGAGATTTCGCTTGGATGGTCTGGATTTTCCTCCCATTTTTTCAGTCTGTCCAGACAGTTCTGGAGTGATGTGTCACCGATGGATTCGGCATAGCGTTTTACATTCTGGAAATGTTCTTCATTCAGGATTTTCATGATTCATTGTATTTTATCTGTTAAACACGTCCGGCTCCGGGAGCCGGTATTTTTTATTTTTCGCCTGCCTGACTGTCCCGTGGCCGTACCCGCAAGGTTTGGCGAAAGAAAATACCGCAGCCACCGGCGAGGATGATTTTCTTTCAGCCAACCCTATAGGGGCCTGACCTTGTCCGGGTACGTTGGACACGGGACTACCTTTGCAGGGAGGAAAATAAAATATACAGGTTATGTGTCGTTGTATTTTCTTGCAGGTATGTCGGTGAGAAACCCATTGATTTGTTCGTCTTTGACAAAGGAATGGTGTACTTTTGCAAATCCTAATTTGAAAAATCATGGAAGATTATATAAAGAAAGCTGCGGATGCTTTCCTTGTGGAGCGTCCGTATGGTATGCGCGTGGATTACAGTAAGCGAGGATACGTGCTGTTCAACCGTAATCTCAATGTGTTGGGCAATGGGGAACATGCCCGTCTGGAGGAACTGCCTCTGGAGGATTTTGATGTGGACGAGATTCCCCTGGAAGGTGAAATCATAAAGGAACATGCGGGTTTTACCGATGTGTTTTTCTATTCGGATTGTACCAATCCCTATGCCGGATATGTGCTGGATTTGAAGAAACTTAAGGTTTATAACCAGTTTATCTATCCCTTAGCGATGGTACTGAATAGAAAACTATAATGTATGTTATATCATTGAGTTTATTAAAAATTTATTTTTAGCAAAAAAACGATACAAGTATTTTATATATGCATAGTTTATTCCCTGAATTAGAACGAGTTGATCAGAATACACTTTTTGTTATAGGTAATGGGTTTGATCTCGCCAGTGGTATCAAATCAAGTTATTATAATTTTAAGCAATGGCTGATATTGAATAAAAGACATCAGTTAATCAACCTTATGGACATTTTTTTTAGTAATAAACGGGATGTATGGGGGGACATTGAAAAAGCTCTTGGCGAATATGATGAAGATAGTATTCTTGAATTTTGCAAACCGAATGAAGAGTTTGATTATGATCATCCTACACGTTCAATTGCTGCAATAGAAGATTCTCCTGATTGGATATTTAGACCTGTATTGGATGAATTTATTGAGGCTTTTACCGATTGGGTGGATAGTATTGATATAACTGTAGGAGATAAAATCCGTGATTTACCATCATGTAGTAAATTTCTGACATTCAACTATACAGAAACTTTAGAAAAAATATATGGGATTTCACAATCAAACATTTTACACATCCATGGTTCTCGTCTTTCTGAGAAAAATTATATTATTGGTCATGATAATCCAAGAGATACGGATGAGGTATATAATGATGAAGGGCAATATCCTTTTGTTCAAGATACGTGGAGTAAAATAATTGCATGGATGAATGAGTTAGTAAAGGATTGTGAATATATTATAAATGTAAATCAGGATTTTTTCAAAGGTCTGTCTAATATAGAACGGGTTATCGTTTATGGTCATTCGTTTTATGAAATTGATTGGCCTTACATGAGCGAGATTGTTAAGCAAATTGGAAAAAATAAGCCTTGGATAATATCATATCATGAAGAAAATGATTTGATTCACATAGCCTCTTTTATAAAGGCACATGATTTGAAAAATGTTAAAAAGTTCTTGTGGTAAGATAAAGGTTTCTGTTTTATAAATGAAACAGAAACCTTTATCTTATAATACAATTTCATCTATTATCTCTTTCTCTTTTCTCTCACCTTTGAGGAAGGCAAGCAGCCGTCCGAAAAAGAACGGGGCATCGTCTGTCCCCAGCTGTGAGCTTTCCCCGTTACGGGTGGCGCATATTGCAAACCGTCCCAGTCCGAGACTGTCCTGTGGAGGTACGATATGGAATGACAGGTTTCCCGTACCGTTGATATGAAGCCCGCCACGGTAAGTGTAGAAAGTCTTTGCGGCTCTACTGTCCGTATCAATGTCTACCCGGCTGTAGCCGCGGCGTTTCAGTTCTCTGATGATTTCCCTGTTTGTCATAATTGTATCTGTCTGATTGGATTTGAAATGTTCTGGTGTACTGTTCCCGTATTTGGGGATATGCCGTGTTCTGACACCCACTTCCGGTATGCCGTGGCATATTCCTGCCTTTCCCGTTCCAGACTGCTTTCCATCTCCGGAGTATATCCGAGCAGACGTATGTATCCGCTGTTGCAGCCAGTCAGTTCGCAGCGCATTCCGGCAGCCTCCAGTTTTCCGATACGTTTCTGTGCCGTCTTCGCGCTTGAATACTCTTTGGGCCAGAAATAATGTTCGCCCTGTAAGCCGTAAAAGTCTTCTCCGAGTATCATTTCCCCGATATGTCTCCGACTCTCGATGAAGCCGAACCGGGCCTTGCCCAGTGCCTGGCGCATAGCCTTGTGTGCAGGTCCTTCGGGATGGCGGAACACTTCAGGACTGTCTTTTCCCGTAATCTTCGGCAGTTCCATCCGGTACGGCTGTCTGTAGTTGCCAATTCCGAGCGTTAGGTAGAAGTTGGTGTGGAAATAGTCCGTCATGGGGTCGCTTTCATCGAAATTGTATGACATCACAAAATCCCTGACGTTTGTCATCACCTCCTTGGCCCGGTCGGTCAGACTGTCCGATGCCTGGATGTTGTAGTGGTTGATGTCTCCCTGTACCTTGCCGGATTCTCTGGTGAAAGCCTCGAAGTCCGCTTTCATCAGCCGGATAAGGATTGAGTTGTATCCGTCCCTGCGGACCGAGAAGGTGTATCTCGGATAGGTCTCCTTGAGCCATGCCCTGACCAGTTCCGTGATTTCCGGCGCGGACTGCCCGTTGTAGTTGCGCCCTTTCCAGCGGTATTCATTGTACACGTATTCGGTGTATTCCTTTGCGGTGGCATCCTGAAAGTCGTGTTCGTAGCCTGTCGGGGCTGTGGAAACGCAAGGCTTGTCTTTCCAGACCTCGAACAGCTTTCCGAATTCGGTATTCACCTGCTGCATGAGGGCAGTGTCACCACCCTTGTCCGGGTGGTGAAGCATTGCCAGACGGCGGTATTCTTTTTTCAGCTCCGCCAGTGAGTGTATGTTCTGAAAATAAGTCATAGTGTAGATATTAAAGTCCCGCAAGACGGTTGATGAAATATATCTGCCAGTCCTGGTCGAGTCCGAGGTTGCTGCACGCGATTTCGAAGTCTTCGCTTCTCAGGTCGTTGTCTTCCTGAAGTTCCTGCAGGTTTCTTATCTCGTCGTCCAGGTATTCCTGTGCCTCTTCCTTACCGCAACTGCATGAGTTGCAGATCAGGTCAATGATGTTCCGTGCCATAGCCGTTGTCTTTAATTGTTTGTCAGGTATATGTTCCTCTTCTCGTCATAGTTTTTGCCGTTCCACCATTCGTCGGCGGCCTCGGCGAATGTCTGTCCGGAATTGGCTGAAGGGAAATCGGATGTCTTGAATCCGGTCAGGTATTCAAGGTTATCGGTGCTGTTGGATTTCCACCATTCCTGCATCTTTTCCAGAAAGGATTGTTTGGCGCAGGTCTCCACATTGTCCTCACACCGGGAACACCAGATGTCATCGTCCACGTCACTGTGGTATTCATTCGTGTTTACATCCACCCATGCCTGGATTTCAATCTCCGTTGAACCGCAATCATTGCACACCTTGATTTCGGAATCGTCCGGGTGTTTGCGTCTGGCTTTGCCGTCATACAGGCTAACGGCCCGTTCCACCAGCTTTTCCCTGTAACGGTCCGTCAGTTCCGCATAGAACCGTTCAGCGGCTCCGAATATTCCCTTGTCCGTCATCAGAGACCATTTTTCCCAAAAGTGTGGGTGCATTTCCTTGAATACTGTCCTGCACTCTTCCTCGCACCAGGCATTCCACATATAGTAGAAGAAGCTGGAGACTGCATTTTCCGCTTGATATTTCATAATGTTGTTTTTATTTAAGGTTATACATCCTTGCAAAATAGCTGTTCACTTCAGGGATCCTTTTCTTGTAATAGGGCTGGTTGTCCCTGCACCAGTCCGCCAGTTCCTGTTTGTTCCTGAAAGGTTCCCTCCAGCTTTGCCCGCTCATGATCATTTCCACCTGCGGGGCCAGTTCCCTGATGAACGCTCCGACAGTCCATCCTTCCCGGATGTGTCTGTCCATATTGACTTTTGTTGCCATATTGTCTTTCGTTTCAAGAGTTTCCTTTTGTATTTTCAAGTTGAAGCCTTACTGCTTCGTACATTTGATTAAGCCAATCAATGTTGCTGGCTCCGAGTTCGAAAGGACTCTGACAGAAAACCTCTTCCATACTGTCCTTTATTGTTGCCAACACGGTAATGTGCTTGTCAGTAACCTCAATTCCTGTAACATAACACTCGTATGGTTCTGCATTATCGTCAAACCAGATAATCCATACAGGGTCTTCTTCGTTGTCGGTAAACGTGATTTTTTTCAGTCCGTGCGTATCAAGCAGCTCCCTGATGGCTTCGATTATGTCCTTTCTCAGTTCTTCAATCCTGTCGTTGAAACACATGGACGTGTATCTGACCTTGCCTTTGTCAACCCGTTCCCTGAAAGAAAGGATCTGCATGTCGGGGTGACTGCCGAATCTCCAGTCTGTCACCTCGTCATCATCGCGGGTAGTGTGGATGTTTCCGCCCAATACCAGACCGCAGTCTTCCGTTACAATTCTTTCCGCCTCGTCGCGGTCTTCCGCCACGACCTTGTAGGTACCCTCGAAGGTGTACCTTACTCTTACATCGTACTTTGCCATAATTCCTATGATTTGGTTAATGATTTCTGTTGTTGATTCTTATTCTTGGTTCTCGAACGATTCCGGTGACAACCGGTACAGTTCAGCCAGGTTCAGTTTGGCCATCGGGTATTCCACCCATCCGCTTTTGCGTCTGTATCCCGTATCTTCGGCAAGGCTGTTCCTTATGAGGAATTCCATCGCTTCCGGATTGTTGTTTATGTCAATGAATGCCTGGTCGGGAATCCCGAATGCCGGGGAGTCTTCCAGATTGACGGTAAGTACCGTGTATAGTTCCCCGTTGTCCGGTGATTCCAGACTCAGAACCGGCCATCCGTTCGGGTAGAAGCCGGTGACAAGCCTGAATTCCTTTTCATGGTACCGGAATGTCCTTTCAGACCGGTTTTTCCCGGATTCCTGAATTTTGAAGTCGTCTTCTCCTTCAGTGAATGTCCTCACCGGGCAGGACACATCGTAATGGCAGCCGTCTTCGTGTCCGCACAGGTATTCTTTTCCCTTGAATAGGATGATTGCATATTTCTTTTCCATGATTTGATATCTTTAAGTGACCATACTTGATTTATGAAGCGACAAGACCTATCTTTTCTCCGAAGAAGGAATCGCATACCCCGTACACATGCTTGATGGAGCATTCATATTTTGAGTTCTCGCTGTCAAGACGGAAGCGGAATCCGTGATAGTCCCTGACTTCCAGTTTCAGTCTGACATCTTTCAGGAGTTCCATTTCCAGGAGACTTCCACCGCCGTACATGGAGCTGAAGATGCCGCAGCAGTTGCCTTTGGGAATAATGACTTCCCCAAGCGAGAATCCGGCATCATAAAGTTCCTGCAGGCTTACCTTGCCGATATAGGTCAGCAGGTTGGCACCGCAGCAGGAGTTGATGAGTTCATGGTAGAACTGTTCATAGGATACCTGTTCCTTGCCGTCCCTGTATTTTTTGTCGGGGAACCGGCCATATACCGTGTAGCCTTTCTCCACCAGCATTTTCTTCACTTTGGCTGGATTGAGGTTCAGCGCGTCTATCATATCCCCGAAATAGGATTCCTTGTACCGGTATCCTTCCTGCGATTCCAGCCAGTTGGAATTGATGCAGTCGTAGTTTGACAGCATCTCGACACGCACGGGGATGTCATCCGTGTTTTTGAGAAGTTCTTTCAGCGTGTCAGAGTCGTTTCTGTCATAGATTTCTTCCCTGATTTCGTCTTCGTGTTCTTGAAAGAACTTGTCCACTTCCTCTTCCCCGAAATCATGGAAACGGATACATTCATCCTTCAGCTTTGAGACGATTTCACGGACAGCTTCCCATTCGGCGTCACCGTACCATTCGTCCACTTTCTCCCACAGACTTTCACAGCTCCTTTCTTCCAGACACTTCTGGATGGTGTCACGGCAGTTGTCGAGATTGTCGTTGTAGTCCACCCATACCAGCGTGTAGGACTTGTCCATGAGCGATTTCACGAATTCCATTGTCAGTCTTTCCTGTTCTTCCATTTCTGTTACCTGTGTACGGCAGGATTCTGTTTCCCGTACATGTCGTTTATAAATGAGAAGAGCGACCTTTCGGCCGCTCCCTTGTCATTCGTTCTCTTCCTTGAGCCTTTCATATTTCTCTGTTTCCATTTCCGTCTCGCCGTCGAAGTGGAAATGTGCCATATGACCGTATCCGGTTTTAGGCTCACCGCCGCATTTGTGCAGTGCGGTGTCTATTTCCCAGTCGGTATCACCGATGCCGAGGGATATGTATGTCCCTCTGAGCATACACCCGGCCAGCCTCAGTGCGGCATCCTTCCTTTTTTCCCGGCGGAGCCTGTCAAATGCCGCGAGCGCGATTTCCCGGTTGGGTATTTTTATCGTAGTTTCCATATCGTTTCATTTTCAGTTTGCCGTTTCCTTGTCTTTCCCGCTGTCTTTTGCTGCCAGGACACCGAAAGGCAGATCGAGTATCCTGTGGTTAAAACATAGCGTTGAATTGTAGTCCGTGCGTTGCCAGAGGGTAAAATGGTCTCCGGCGAACGACCATCTGAAATAGCCTGACAGTGAGCCGAACTGCGGATTGACATTCCTGCTTATGAGGAAGCGGTTCACGTCCACGATGTGTCCCGCCGTCAGTAGTATGTTCAGTATTTCCACGAATGCCAGCTGCGAGTATGGGTCGATAGGCATTACAGGTCCTTTGAAGTTGATTTCCATATCTTTTGTCTTTTAGTCATAATTGTCATCAAATATTTCGTAACGGAATGGAAGCATGTCGCAGTAGTAGCTTGATACGCCCGTGTATATCAGGGCATCTTCTCCCGTGTCCGCGTCTTCTTCCGTTTCCGTGACGGTATCCCCGTACAGGTCATGGTAGTGTGATACCATCATGTGCGGGTCATCCGTGGTGATGTCATATCCGTAACTTCTGCTCCAGTTTATGAAAAACTCCGTTTCTTCCTCTTCGAGCCTTTCAAGGGCATCCCTGATCTCGAAGAAGTTGGGATAGAGCCATTCACGGCTGATCAGCATGTCGGGTATGTTTTCCCATTTCGGATACCGGTATTCCGGTTCCTTTTCCCCGGGAAACAGGTCGGAGCAGGCACTCAGGAACTCGCCCATGTCGCTGTAGTCGGACAGGTGCAGCCAGTAATCCCTGTAATCCTTTATGTCCATGAGATGCTGTGTGGTCACGGCAATCTCTGCATTGTTCAGATCCATATTACTTGTCTTTTATGTATGTGGATGCCGGGGATTCCATTCCACCGACCTTGACAAGGTGCCGTGTCCCGGCTGTGCAGGGTTTTTCGGGAAAATACCGCAGCTGCGGCGAGGATGATTTTCCCGAAAACCGCCTGCGGCATGACCTTGCTCAGCCGACGGGGACACGGACTACCTTTGTCGGTGGGAATGGAACTCCCGGTCTTCTCCATACGGTTCATGTTCAGCTTGTTATTCGCTGGCTTCCCCAGCTGATATGTATTTTGCCTTCACTGTCCTGGGTGCGGACGAGCAGGCTGTCGATGACGGACATCGTGATGTCGAACTCCTCGAAGATTTCTGACTGTTCCTTGACCTCACCGGTCTTGATGAATTCGTTCAGACGCTCCTTGGTCAGTACCAGTGCCATCAGGTTCTGTTCGACCGAATCTTCGTAGGTGACGTAGTGGACATCCTTCATTTCTTTGGAGTCCAGACGGATGAAACGGAAGTAGAACTGTTCCATACGGGGGATGTTCCACTGCAGGGATTCCAGTATCACGTCGTTGCAGGTAGGTATGTTCACCGAGCTGCTCAGGCTCTGCTGCGTGCATATCAGGATACCGTTGATGGTGGAATCGAACTCCGTCACGATTTTCTGACGTTTCCTGAAGGCCACGTCTCCCTTGACCACGAATACCGGCCTGTCGGGGAAATGTGCCCGGATATAGCTCTCGTAGAGGTCGAAGGCCGCCAATGTGGTACATCCGATGGCAACCTTACCCGGTATTGTCCTTATGAGCCTTTCAATATAGCGGGTCTTGGAAGGATAACTGTCACCGTAGTATCCCTCTATCAGGTGAGGTACCGAACAGGCCTTGATAAGCAGCTTGATCTGCCTCATGAGTCTCAGCCCTGCATCCTTTTTCGTGTCTCCCGTGCTGTTGTAGTACAGCTCACAGATGCGGCAGAATTCCTCGATGATGACACGGTACACCTCGTGTTCCCCTTCCGAGGGACGGACGGTATGTGTCCGTATCCGGTATTTCTCTCCCGCGAAGTCCCTGAATTTACGGGTGATGACCGTCTTGCCTATGAGTTCGGAGAGTTCGTTCTTGTTGTACACGTCCTGGTTCTGTTTCTCTATGCCGAATACGGTGGCTTTCCCCGGACAGTGGCAGGCACGGAAAAGGACGTGTCCCCTGAAGGCGGGGAACGGTGTCCCGTAATCCGGGTTGTTCTCTTCCTCTATTTCGCGGTCCCTGTTTTCGTGGTAGACCTGCGGGCTCCAACATATCATGTTTACGGAGTTGTTGTAGAGTAGTTCGAACTGGCTGTACAGTTCCGCGATGTTGTTGCGGGTGGTTGTTCCCGTGTCGAGGATCTTGTACCTGAGCCTCCTGAATATGCACAGGATGTTTCTTGTACGCTGCGATGTGGGATTGGTGATTTCGTCCGACTCGTCGAAGACAAGGCACAGCTTGCCGGAAGTGCGTTTCACGAAACGCATCAGTCCTCTTTTCAGTTTCCGGAGCATGGAGGTGGAGACGACAAGGAATGTCCCTTCCGGTACGTTGTCGATGTCGCCGGCGGTCTGTATTGTACGGAAGCGTTCCTTGTTTATGGTAAGGAACGGTATCCAGGTCATGTTGGTGGCGATGGCCGGGGCAAGTATGATGACGTTCCTTGCCTTTCTGAACTTGAGCAGGTATTTCGCCCTGTGATAGACGGCGGCGGTCTTGCCTGAACCCTGCTGCCAGTTCAGCAGGGCGTAGCGTTTCTGCAGCACGAGGTTCAGGTCGTGTTTCTGCAAGTCCGTGAATTCGCAGACTTCACCGTCCTTGTTGATGAATGTGGTGCGGTTCAGGTATTCCTTCAGGCCGGCATCTTCCCGCATTTCCGCAAACTGGAGATTCTGGGTCTCGTATTGCCTCTGTTTGCGCCGTATCAGTTTACTGGCGGCACGGATCTGTCGCATGTTCTTTTCTGTGACGTTTTCCGGCATCGGGAGTTCGGCCCTTCCGAGTATGATGTCGTTGATGCCTGCGGCCTTGTGCGTGACCTTGTCAAGCAGACGCGGGGCATATTGCTTCAGCTTGAAGCCGTAGGATGTCTTCACCAATGCCACTTCCTTGCGCTGCACCACGTTCTGCGAGGTGATGTACCTGCGGATGATGCCGAGAACCTTGCCGGTGGTCAGCTTCTTGCGTTCCCATTCCTTTATCTGTTCCCGGGTGGCATTTTCCGGCGGTTTCTGGTTGCGGAATTTGGACACCAGCGCCTCCGCCTTTTCGACATGCCTGTTCAGCACGGCATGGGCTTTCAGCTCGTACATGTATTTGGCGAGCCTGTACTCGAACTGTTCCAGCTCTTCTTTGTCTATATGGTTGCACTCCCGCATCAGCTGGAGGCGCAGCCGGTGTTTCATTTTCCGCACTTCGGCTATGCGTTTCTTCAGCTCATCCATGCTGACAAACTCTTCCGCGTTGTAGGGCTGCATTTCAATATGGAGGGAACGGCGGAGGAATACCATGATTTTTGTTGCGAAATTCTGCACGCCCACCGTAGAGAAGGCTGAATGTTCCAGCCTGGTCTGGCCGATGAAGGAGAAATTCGAGTTGATTTTCGCCACGCGTGTCTTTTCCCAGAACTCGTTCTGCATGAAGGAGAGAGGGACGATGACCATCAGGATTCCGGCAGGGTTGAGCACGTCATAGGCCTTGTCCATGTAGAATTCCTGCGACAGCCTGTAATCAAATTTCAGGTTGAAGGGCGGATTTCCGACAATGATGTCGAAGCGCTGTTCGGGATTGTACAGCTGTATGTCGCATTTCTCGATATGAGCTTCCGGGTAGAGGTATCTGGCAACGGCCACCGCCTTGCCGTCTATGTCGAATCCGTAGGCATTGTGCAGGTTGGGCAGATGGTTGAAGAAGTTGCCCATGCCGCAGCACATGTCAAGTACCATTTCCGCCGATGTCGGAGAAAGGGTCTCCACCATGCTCCGGCATATGTCGTGCGGGGTGAAGAACTGTCCCATCTCGAATTCCTTCTTGGCCTCGGCGTATTCATGGTAGCTGGTGAAATCCGACTGCCTGAGGTTGTGCAGTCCTCCGATTCCCGTGTAGCAGTTGTAGATGCTTTCCTTCGGAACGAGGTCCTTGCCGGAGTCTATGGCGAAAAGGATTTTCTCGTTGATCTCGGCACGCCTGTCCTGAGGAATCTGTTGGGGTATGATGGCATACATGTCTTTTCTTTTTTAATGGTTGGAAACGAAGACACCCCGCAAGGATGTCTTACGGGGTGCCTGAATAAGTATTTCATGAATCACTCTTCTCTGAGTGTGATTTCATCCAGCCGCAGCCTTCTGTAGCAGTTCTCTGCGACCTGGCTGTCCTTGAAGCGTACGTCGATGCGTCCGTTCTTGTAGAACTTGATCTGTTCTGCGTTGCTCAGGGTGAGGTTGTACCATTCGGTTATATCCACATCGCGTCTGTCAAGGCCGATGACCATACCGCTTGAACCGTTTATCACGTCATCTGCCCCGTATGCGATACCTTCGCAGAAAATGTCCACTTTCCTTCCGCAGTCATACGAGAACTCATATTCCCGGTGGTATTCCAGATGGATGCTGTCCCAGGACACGATGTCAGGGAAAGTTATCTTGTCCTTTTTCAGTTCGGGCTTCACCTTGCTCCAGCGGGAAGGCTGTACCGTTTTCAGGAAACGGGCCAGCAGTTCTTCCTCTGCGGTCTCACGGAAACTTTTTCCGCCGAGGTGTTCAATGACCATGTCCACGTAAGTCTGGTAGACCGGACGGAATCCCATGCGCATGGCCTTCTCGTCGATTACAGGAATGGGTACGTCTACATTGTAGGTCCTGTTGAAATAGGAAATGATGCGATTCGCGAAATTCGCGTTGGCATTGCAGTTGTTGTCCGCAAGCTCGTTGATGAGGTCAAACGGTTTGAATTCGTTGTGGGTATAGTCATCCTCCCCGCTGTTGTTGAAATAGAAATTCCGTATGGAGACCTTACCGTTATCCTCATACTTGAAGCTCTTGATTTCCCGGTACCGTTCCGCTTCTTCCTTGAAGATGGCATACCAACGGTCGATACGGTTAAGCGTCTTGTAGAGCTGGTCCTGCTGGAGCTGGCAATACTGCCTGTCCTGTTCTGTAATCTTGTCCTCGTTCCTTACTTGCACGTTCAGGATACCTGTGAGCAGGTCTGTGTGGCTGCCTGCTGTTCTTGTTGCTGTTGTCTGCATAACTGTATTGTTTTAGAGATTGTCAATTTCGGGTTTGATACGGTAACAGTAGGTGATGTGGCTGTCCATGTCCTTGACCAGCTTGACCTGTTCGGGATAAAAGTTGAGACGCCGTTCCATGGCCGGGGCATCTATCTTGTCCCATTCGTGCTGCGGCAGGAACCGGTTCTCATGACGGAAACACCAGAGAACGATATGGTTTTCCTGGTTGCCCTTGAACACGGTCCCTTCATAGTCCTTCAGGAACTGTAGGAAGTCCTCTTCGGTCCTGAAAGCCTTGTCGAAGCCTTGGTACAGGTTACGTGCGTCCGGACCCGTGTTTTTTGTCAGATAATACTGTCTCCATGTCTCAGTGGTGAAATCGCCGTAGAGAGGGTCAGGTTCGGAATAGGACCATAACGGCACTTTTGCCGTGAATGCGACGGCACCGTTGGCGCACGCACCGCAGTTGCCCCAGTCTTGGAATATCCCTTCCGTCCATCTGACGAACTTCAACTGGAGGGGGTCAATATGGTGGAAGGATCCTCCGCTGACACTTAAACCGATACCGTCATACTCTTCCCATATGAAAGGGATATAGGGGATTTCACAGATGGAAATCAGTCCGTCCGTATTTTTGCGTTTCTCGATGAGGGCGTTGCCGTAATATTTCCCGTATCTGTCCACATAGATGAGTCTGTCACCGACCTGTGGAATCTTTTCAGAGCGTGTCCTTTCTATCAGTTCCACATAACCGTTGGCCATATCCACGTCCTGCTGTGTCAGCCGGTGTTCATGATCGTACAGAATGTTCAGTGGTTTGAGTGTTTCCACCGTGTACTTGTTCTTTGTTGCCTGTAACATAACATTTGATTTTTTGTTAGTCCGGCTTCTGGGGCCGGAGTTCCCATAACTACAGGCTTAAAAAGGTCGTGTTCCGTACATGCAAGGCTTCGGGAAAAAATACCGCAAGCCCTCCGGGGCGAGGATGATTTTTTCCACGAACCCGAAGGGCTTGGCCTTGCTTGTACAGGAAGAACACGAATTACCTTTGCCTGTGGTTATGGGGACTCGGCTACGGTATGCTCGTTTTCCCGATATGTTTTTGTTTCTAGATATTATATGTTTAAGATTGCCTGTAAGCCTTAGGAGTCATACCCATGTGATGCTTAAAGTATTTTGAAAAGAACGAATGATTAGGGAAATTCAGCTCATTGGATATTTCTTGGATTGTCTTATTGGTTGACCGTAACAAAATCTTAGCTTCCAGAATGGTATATCTGTCTATCCAGTCATGAGCTGTCAGTCCGCTTGTCTTCTTTATAATGTCTGACATATATTTTGTTGAAATAAACAGTTTTTCTGCATAGAAATCCAGTGTTCTGTTTTCCTTGTAGTGTTTTATTATCAGTTGAATAAATTTACTCAGCAATTCTTCTTTTCTCTCCTTTTTTTCCCGTTTATCAGAGTTAATCAATAAGCCGGTGATATAATAAATCAGAGCCTGCAGTATCGAGCTTATCATTTTATCTCTATATACTGACTGGTCTTTAAGTCTTTGGATAAAGAAATCATAAAACTGCTGTATATTGAAACATTGATTTGCTGTCAATTCAATTTTAGGGTATTTTTGGATATAAAGAAAAATCGGAAGTATTTCTCCTATTTTCGGAAAAGCTTCTTCAATAAAACGCTGTGAAACAATAAAGAAAATTCCTCTGATATCAGACGAAACATCCTTGTGTTCTATTATATCTTTAGGAAGTGTTATTACCATATCTCCCGGCTGTACGTCGTACCTTATCATGTTGATATCAGTAGTTATATGTCCGTTAAGACACAAACTTATTGTAAATGCACCAAGTCTGATGGGTGAATCATTGGGAATATTGAATTTAGAGAGATCATCCAGTACAATAAAATCGTTATCTACATAATCTATATCGCCTATAAGATTCTTTGCTATTCTTATATCCAGGTTCTTAAATTGGTTCATATTTTTTTTATTACAAATATAATTGTATCCATATTTCCATCAAAGAATTTCTTACTAATAGAACATTTTTAATGGAAAAATGAATATAATCTTCCCTTATCCAGCAACTACTATTCTAAATCACATAGTAAAAAAAGGGTTTTAGAACATTCCGCATGTGTAAATGGAAACGTGTTTCTCATTGGGTTTGATGAAATTTGCAAAAGCTAAAGTTTAAGACAATGAAAAGATTATTTATGTATTTGAGTGCGGGAATTATTATTCTTGCATCAGCCTCCTGTAAAACAGATTCAGGAAGAAAAGAAAGCTCTTCTGTACTGGTTAAAACATTAACAGTAGGAAATAAAGACAGCGTTGAGTATGTCAAATACTCTGGAGTTATAAATTCGGAGAAAGAAGTGACCATAGCTTTTAAGGTCAATGGCCAGATTGCATTCTTACCTGAAAATGAAGGAATGAGTTTCCGTAAAGGCAGTATTATAGCAACATTGGACAAGCATGATTTTGAAGTCCAGTATAATGCTGCAAAAGCTGTATTCGAACAATCGGAAAAAGAGACGAAACGCATACAAGCCTTGTTTGAGAATAACACAGTCTCTCCAAACGATTATGAGAAAGTCATTGCTGCAAACAAAGTGGCAGAGGCCAAGTTCAATGCTGCTGAAGATGCTTTGAGATACACGGAAATAAAAGCTCCATTTGACTGCTTTATATCAGATATTTTCAAAAACAGCGGAGAGATAGTTTCTGCCGGAATGCCCGTTTTGCTTCTGAAACAGGAAGGTGGGTACAAGGCGGACATAAGTATGGCATTAAAAGATTATAACAGATTGAAAAATCTTATATATGCAGAACTTGTGTGCGGTAATCTATCTACCGCAATAACATTAAAAGCCCAAAACCGCAATGCATCAAACGGACAACTATACAATGTTTCCTTTGACATACCATCAGAATTTTCCAAAGTCCTGTCAGTCGGTATGAATGTAGATATAAGATTAGCATATTCAAGCACAACCCCATCATTATCATTGCCTGCATCGGCTTTATTTCAGGATAAAGGGAACACATGCGTATGGAAGATCAATAATGGGAAGGCTGCTTGTACACCCGTTAAATTAATACGGATAGAAAGAGAAACGGCATTTGTAAGAGGGTTGGAACCTCACGACAGAATAGCCATAACCGGAATCCATAGTTTGTCTGAAGGGCAGACCGTGGAAGAAATGAAAGAAGTGTCATCAACCAATATAGGAGGAATGCTATGAAAAGTATGGCGGAATATGCCTTGGAAAACAAGGCCCTGATCAAGCTGTTTATAGCTTTCCTCGTTATCGGCGGTCTATGGTCTTTCTACTCCATGAGCAAAATGGAAGATCCGGAAATAACGGTCAAACAGGCTTTGGTCATGACTGTGTATCCTGGTGCAACTGCGCATCAGGTTGAACTTGAAGTGTCTGACAAGCTGGAAAAGGCAATACGTCAGATGGGAGATATAGACTATATTGAATCAAAATCACTGAACGACCTGTCTCTTATAAAGGTAGTTCTGAAAACAACTGTACCCAATGGCGAATTGGAACAAAAATGGGATATATTGAGAAAAAAGATTGTCGATGTTCATACCCAATTGCCTACCGGTGCCTCAGTACCAATGGTACTTGATGACTTCAGTGCTGTCTATGGAATGTTCTATACGTTAACGGCTGATGGTTTTTCAGACAGTGATATGATACGATACACAAATTTCATTCAGCGTGAACTTATTAACATAGAAGGTATAAGAAATGTCCAGATATATGGAACTGCAACACCTTGTATAAATATCAATATAGATAGTAAAGAAATGGCCCGTCTGGGAATTTCTCCAATTGAAATACTGATGACACTGCAAGATCAGAACAGGACAGTATATAGTGGCTTCTTTAATAGTGGCGATGAGCGTATGAAGGTTATGGTACCCGGAAACTTTCGAGATCTGGAAGATATTAGAAATCTGGTTCTGAAAGGTCATGACGGTAATACGTTCACTCTTGGAAATATAGCTGATATCGAGGAGGACTATGAGAAACCGCAGCGTAACAAAATGAAATATGACGGTAAAAGGGCTTATGGTATTGCAATAGCCATGGAATCAGGCTATGATATTCTAAAAATCGGAAATACTGTAACCGAAAAGATTGAAGAGCTGGAAAACGGACTTCCGTCAGGGTTCAAGTTCAACAAGGTTTTTTACCAGCCTGAGCGTGTAAGTGATGCCATTGATACATTTATTGTAAATCTTATAGAATCAGTACTTATCGTTATAGTTATTCTTATGCTTACCATGGGATTCAGAAGTGGTGTCATCATAGGAACAGGACTGGTAATTACAGTTTTGGGATCTTTTGTAGTCCTATATTTCTTTGATGGAACTCTTCAGAGAGTGTCTTTAGGGGCATTTATAGTTGCCATGGGTATGCTTGTGGATAACGCAATAGTGGTTGTGGATGGTATTTTGGTTGACAGTGCTCGTGGTATGAAAAAGCCTCAGTCACTTGTTCACACGGCTAATATCACGGCACGTCCGCTTTTGGGAGCTACCCTTATTGCTATCATAGCTTTTATGCCGGTTTCGCTGTCCCCGGATATGGCCGGAGAATATGCCCGCGACTTATTTATCGTATTGGCCGTATCTCTGCTTCTCAGCTGGATTCTGGCACTGGTACATGTCCCGATTCATTCAGAACATTATTTGAAGATTAAGACGGCAGATGACAATACAAATATTTTCAATACACCATTATACAGAAAATTTCGCGGTATGCTTACTTTCCTGCTGCATCATAAAGCCGGGACTATTATCGGAATTGTACTGCTGTTAATTGTCAGTGTTTGCTGTTTCAGTTTTTTACCACAGACATTTTTCCCGGATCTGACATACAACCAGATTTATATGGAATATAAGATGCCGGAGGGAACACGTATCGAGAAGGTTGAAAAAGATCTGGAAGAAATAGAGAGGTATCTCAAGACAAATCCGGCCATAACGCACGTAACCACATCTCTCGGAGGCACGCCGGCGAGATACAACCTTGTACGTTCAGTAGCTGATCCAAGTCTTCGATACGGAGAATTGATTATCGATTTCAAAAGCCATAAGGACATAGACAACTGTATGCAGGATTTACAGGAATATATGAACCGTCATTATCCTGATGCCTTTATCCGGCTAAAGAAATATAACACTATGTATATGGAATTTCCTATAGAAATTCTGGTCTCCGGCCCAGATCCGGGAGTTCTGAAGGAATTGAGAAACAAAATTCAGGATATTATGCGGGAGGAACCTTCTGCAATGCTTATTACAGATAATTGGGATGATCCAGTCATCAACATGGACATTAACTTCAACCAGCATAATGCCCGAAGAGCAGGACTTGGAAAAACAGATATTGGATTGTCATTGCTCTCAGTAACAGAGGGTATTCCTGTAGGTTCTTTATATGATGGCAGTATATTAAAAAATATTTACCTGAAGAACATAGGATATAACAGTCTCGAAGATGTTACTGTCAATTCTATGCTGCCTAATATTACTGCTGTGACAGAAGAGGAAAGTATCCAGCGAATGCTTATGGACCCTGAACGGAAACAGTTGTTGATAGACAGGTTGACATCCGGAAGGCCTGTTAAAGAAATATCGGACAGTATCAGCTTTGAATGGAAAGATCCAGTCGCCTACCGTTATAACGGACAGCGTGCTGTCATAGTCCAGTGTAATAATGCCTACGGATTTACCGCTGAAGATACACGCCTTGCTCTTGAAAAGAAAATTAATGAACGAATTGACTTCCCTGACGGCTATTCCATGAAATGGCTGGGTGAGTATAAGGCAAGTACAGATTCTAACAAGTATCTTTTCAGAAGTCTGCCCATAGCGGTCATATTCATGTTTGCGGTTTTGGTATTTCTATTCAGGGATTTCAAGAAACCATTAATTATTTTTCTGTGTCTTCCGCTTGCATACATAGGTATTGTAATGGGCATTTTCGTCAGTGGAAAGCCTTTCAGTTTTGTTGCTGTTGTAGGAGCTTTGGGATTGATAGGTATGATGATAAAAAATGGAGTTGTACTTATAGATGAGATAACTGCTCAGATCAAGACTGGCGTTGAGCCTGTTGAAGCCCTGTTGTCAGCTTCTTCATCCAGATTAAGACCGGTAATGATGGCTTCAGGAACTACTATCCTTGGTATGATACCTCTGATTTCAGATGCTATGTTTGGTCCTATGGCTGTAGCCATTATGGGAGGCCTTCTTGTTGGTACAATCATTACATTAATGATTATTCCTGTATTCTATGCTTTATTCTTCAATATTAAATGTGATTAAAATGAAAAGACTTTTATCAGGCATATTTATAATCCTGCTATCATCGTTCAGTTATGCTCAAAGAGTATTCACTCTTGATGACTGTTGCAGGATTGCGGTAGAGAACAATAAAAAGATGAAACTGTCAGATTTTTCGATAAAGCAGGCAGAACTTCAAGAAAAGAATGTGGTAGCAGGTTTTCTTCCTAAACTGTCCGCATCGGGAGGCTATCTTTATGCCAATAAGGATTTTTCGATGGAACTTGCCCCTTCTTTATCTGCGGCCCTTGATATAAGCAATACTTATTTTACAGGTGTACAGCTTGAACAGCCAGTTTATATGGGTGGCAAAATTATTGCGGCAAGGAATATGTCGGAAATTGGCACAAATATGGCTGTACTGAACCGGAAAAAGAACGATTCCGAAATCCGTATAGAAACGGAAGAAGCATACTGGAATGTAATTAAGGCCAAGGAACTATATGAGGTTTCAATCAAATACAAGAACCTTGTGGAAGAGCTCTTTAATAATATTGAAAAGATGAATAAAACTGGTATGTCACCCAGAAATGAATTGCTCAAAGTACAGGTGAAACTGAACGAAGCCAATCTTTCCATGAAAAGAAGCGAAAATGCAATCAGACTGTCGAAAATGGCTTTATGTCATATAATGGGAATTCCTCTGAGTGATGATATTGAAATCTCAGGAACCATAGAATTTGAACCGGCAGTATTCCGAAATGATGAATTCATAATAGAAAACCGTTCTGAATATAAGTTGTTGTCTGAAAATATCAATCTGAAGAGAGAGCAGATAAAGTCTGTAAGAAGTGATTATTTGCCAAGAATAGGACTTGTAGCCGGATATAATTATATAGATGGAGTTAGAATGAACGGACATAAGTTTCTGAAAGATGACATATTTTCTGTAATGTTGGCTGTAAAGATTCCTCTTTTCCATTGGGGAGAAGGACACAGAAAAATAAAATCTGCAAAAATTGAATTGCAGAAAGCAGAGGTCATGCGGGATGAAATGATTGAAAAGATGCAATTGGAAGTTACAAGAAACTATAATATTCTGAATGAAGCTGAACTGGAGGTTGAACTTACTGAAAATGCTTTCAGTTATGCAGAGGAGAATTTGCAGGAAAGCAGCAAAAGCTTTGAAACAGGTATGGAAACATTGGCTAATTTTCTGGAAGCACAAGCCAGTTGGCAGAAAGCATATTTTGAGGTTATATCTGCAAAAATCAATTACCGTATTGCAAAATCTAAATACTTAAATTCTATTGGTGGCTTATGAAATCAGATTCAATTGAAACAATAACTGCTGAAATAAAAAGGCTTTTATATAAAGAAAACCGGATAAGTATTAATGATATAATGAAAACAATTCATTATCCGCATGAAATGGTACTTATCGCAATAGGTTATCTTTTGCGAGAGGACAGTATATACTTTAATGAGCAGTATATGATCATTGAGTATAAAACATTTTATTTTTAATAGCGTCTATTCTTAGTCATTGGATACTAATGATGAAGGATGTATATTAAACTGTGCCAGTAAAGAATTAATTTCAACTTTGCTAGCACAGTTTTTTCATAAATAATATTTTGAGCGTATCAAAATAAAGTTATTGAACAGGTTGTTATTTTAAAGGTTTAGTCATGACTCGTGATTATGTATCCAGACTGATTGTGACTTGTTTTGCTGTTTTTTCAGAAAAAAGGTGTTATCTTTGCAAGTGAGATAAAGAGTTATTTGAAAGCATGAGAAATATGGCGGTTCGGAACAGTCCGGCTTTTTCTTATCCATTGCCCGTTCTCGTGCGAGTTTTATCCAATCTGTTGATAGTCAAATAAAACCTACCTGATTACAACAAATATAGAAAAAATGCGCGAAGAATGAAAAACCCGCCGTGCGATTATTCGTTCTGCCGGGAGAGGCGCCCGAGCCAGTCAAGCACTGCCTGCTGCCACGCCTCGCGGTAGCGGAAGTCGGAGCGGATGCCCCATCCGTGGCCCCCTTCGGGGTAGATGTGCATCGAGGCGTCGATGCCGTGCTCCTTGAGTGAGCGGTAGTACTCCGTAGCATTGACCGGCGGAACCGTGCGGTCGTCGTCCGAGAGCAGCAGCAGGGTCGGCGGCGTTGCCGGCGTGACGCGCCGCTGCAGCGAGTAGGCCTCGCTGTCGGTCCGGCTGCGTGCTGCGCCCAACAGGTTGTCGAACGATCCGCGGTGGCAGCGGCCCTCTTCGGCCGTGATGACCGGGTAGAAGAGGATCGAGAAGGCGGGACGGCATGATCCGATCGTCGATGCCATGGCCGCGAGGTGCCCTCCGGCCGAGAAACCTGCGATGCCTACCTCTTCGGCCGTGAAACCTTCGGCTCCGGGGACTTCGCCCGAGAGGATGCGGAGCGCCTGCACGGCATCCTCGAGCGGTACTTCGGGGTGGCCGTTGGGCATCCGGTACTTGAGTACGGCGGCCGTGATCCCGTGCGCGGCAAACCATTTGGCCACGTCGTAGCCTTCGTAGTCCATGCAGAGCAGCCGGTAGCCGCCGCCCGGGCAGATCACGATGGCCTGTCCGGTGGCTGTTGCGGGGTCGGCCGGGAAGATGTAGAGTTCGGCCTGAGACGTATCGGCGATACGATCCCTTTCGGGTTCCGTTTCGGGGGTCGTGATGCCGTTGGAATGGGGCGCGGTGCGGTTGTCCCAGATCCGCACCGTGGCGGCCTGCCCGTAGTCGCGGGCTGTGGCTGCGGCCGTCAGCAGCGAGAGGGCTGCAGCCAGCAGGGTCTTGTGTCTCATCTTGGTTCGTTATTTCAGGAATCCGCCCGGTCGGGAGGGATCCCGATCGGGCGGAAACGGTTCATGACGGGCGGTGTGCCGGATCAGATCACGATGTTGATGATCTTGCCCGGGACGACGATCACCTTCTTCGGAGCCTTGCCGTCGAGCCATTTCTGTGCCTCGGGGGCCTGTACGACGTCGGCCTGGATCTCGGCCGGGGCCATGGCCGTCGGGTACTCCTTCTTGAAGCGCAGCTTGCCGTTGATCGATACGGGGTATTCGAACGAGCTCTGCACGAGGTACTTCTCGTCGCATGCGGGGTAGCTGGCGTCGCAGATCGATCCGGTATGGCCGAGCGCCTCCCACAACTCCTCGGCGATGTGCGGCGCGAAGGGGGCCAGCAACACCGTGAGGGGTTCGAGGATGGCGCGCTTCGAGCAGTCGCCCAGTTCGTTGAGGCAGATCATGAAGGCCGCCACGGAGGTGTTGAACGAGAAGTTCTCGATGTCGTCGGTCACCTTGCGGATCGTCTTGTGCAGCGTGCGGAGCTCCTTCTCCGTGGGAGTCTCGTCCGTCACGACAAGCCGCCCGTCGCGGTCGAAGAAGAGGCGCCAGAAGCGGCGCAGGAACTTGTGTACGCCGTCGATGCCGTTCGTGTCCCAGGGCTTCGACTGCTCGAGCGGCCCGAGGAACATCTCGTACATGCGCAGCGTGTCGGCGCCGTAGTTCTCGACGATGTAGTCGGGATTGACGACGTTGAACATCGATTTCGACATCTTTTCGATGGCCCAGCCGCAAATGTACTTGCCGTCCTCGAGGATGAACTCGGCATCCTTGAAGTCGGGCATCCAGCGGCGGAAGGCCTCCAGGTCGAGGATGTCGTTCCGGACGATGTTCACATCGACGTGGATCTCCTGCGTTTCATACTGGTCGCGGAGGCCGAGCGAGACGAACTTGTTGGTCCCGACGACGCGATAGACGAAGTTCGAGCGGCCCTGGATCATGCCCTGATTGACGAGCTTGCGGAAGGGCTCCGCTTCGCAGACATACCCCAGGTCGTAGAGGAACATGTTCCAGAAACGCGAGTACATCAGGTGTCCCGTGGCATGCTCGATGCCGCCGACGTAGAGATCGACGCTGCGCCAGTATTCGTCCGCCTCACGGCCGACGAGCGCCTTGTCGTTGTGGGGATCCATGTAGCGCAGGTAGTAGGCCGACGAGCCGGCAAATCCGGGCATCGTCGAGAGCTCGTAGGGATATCCCTCGGGGGTGCACCAACCCTTGACACGGGCCAGGGGCGGTTCGCCCTCGGCCGTGGGTCCGAAGTTTTCGATCGGCGGCAGCTCGAGGGGCAGCTGCTCCTCGGGGAGCGGGCAGGCCGTGTCACTCTTGTAGTAGATCGGGAAGGGCTCGCCCCAGTAGCGCTGGCGCGAGAAGATGGCGTCGCGCAGGCGGTAATTGACCAGCCGCTTGCCCAGGCCGCGGCGCTCGACTTCGTCGAACATCCGGGTGATGGCCTCCTTGACGTCCATGCCGTTGAGGAAGTCCGAGTTGATCATCCGCCCGGACTTGGCGTCGTAGGACTCCTTCTCGATGTCGCCTCCCTCGACCACCGGGACGATCTCCAGCCCGAAATGGCGGGCGAAGGCGTAGTCGCGCGAGTCGTGGGCCGGAACGGCCATGATGGCCCCCGTGCCGTAGCCGGCGAGCACGTAGTCCGAGACGTAGATCGGAATGGCGCGTCCCGTGAAGGGGTTGATGGCGTAGGAGCCTGTAGCCACGCCGCTCACGCGCCGTGTCTCGGCGATGCGCTCGCGTTCGGACCGCTTGCGGGCCTGGGCGATGTACTCCTCGACGGCACTGCGGTTCTCTGCCGTGGTGAGCTCGCCGACCCATTCGTGCTCGGGAGCGATGACCATGAACGTCACGCCGAAGATCGTGTCGGGGCGCGTGGTGAAGATCTCCAGTTTGCGCTCCGAACCCTGGATGTCGAAGAAGACCTGGGCGCCGACCGAGCGGCCGATCCAGTTGCGCTGGATCTCCTTGAGCGAGTCGCTCCACTCGAGGCTGTCGAGTCCGTCGAGCATCCGCTGCGCATAGGCCGTCACGCGCAGCAGCCACTGCTTCATGCGCTTCTGCTCCACGGGGTAGCCTCCGCGCACCGAGAGCCCGTCGCGCACCTCGTCGTTCGCGAGCACCGTGCCCAGTTTCGGGCACCAGTTCACCATCGTGTCGGCCCGGTAGGCGAGGCGGTAGTTCTGCAACACCTGCTCGCGGCGCGCCTCGTCCCATGCGTTCCACTCTTCGGCCGTGAAGTGCAGCTCCTGCGTCGAGGCGGCATCGAGCCCCTCGGTGCCCCTCTCGGCGAAGGCGGCCTTCAGTTCCTCGATCGGACGGGCCTTTTGAAGACGGTTGTCGTAGTAGTGGGCGAACATCTCGAGGAAGGCCCACTGTGTCCATTTATAATAGGAGGGGTCGCACGTGCGCACCTCGCGGTCCCAGTCGAACGAAAAGCCGATCTTGTCGAGCTGCTCGCGGTAGCGGGCGATGTTGCGCTCGGTCGTCACGGCCGGGTGCTGTCCCGTCTGGATGGCATATTGCTCGGCCGGCAGACCGAAGGCGTCGTAGCCCATCGGGTGGAGGACATTGAATCCCTTGAGCCGCTTGTAGCGCGAGTAGATGTCCGAGGCGATGTAGCCCAGCGGATGGCCGACATGCAGGCCTGCCCCCGAAGGGTAGGGGAACATGTCGAGCACGTAGAATTTGGGGCGCGAGGGGTCCACCTCGACGCGGTAGGTCTTCCGCTCTCTCCAGCGTTGCTGCCATTTGGATTCGATCTCCTTGAAATTGTATTCCATATCTCGTTTCGGTTTATTGTCGATTTTCCCGCAAAATTAAGGAAAACTTTTCGGATTTTGCGCTTTTCGGGGGGCTTATTCCCCGATAAAAGGGGCGGATCGCATGCTGTTCCGCTTCCGGTGCCTGCAGCCGGCCTCCCGGCCCGGCTTTTGCACGGTTCTGCATGGCAGTTTGCCGCCGGTCCCGGGACGGGCGGCGGGTGGGGGCCGCGGCGCCTTTTTTGTCGTCTTGTGCGCCCTCTGGCGGCAGGGCTTTGGAAAAATGCGGCGCGGACTTCGGCGGGCAGATGCTTTTCGTGAGGCTGCCGCCCGGATATAGGGATAACCTATTGGTATATAAAAAATAACGATTTGACAAACCCGATTTCTTGTATTATCTTTGCTGATGGAAAACAAAAACAGTATTAAAAATAACTATTAACAACTTAAATTTTACTACTATGAAAACGATGGATTATCTGCACTTGAACGCATCGGCCGTCAATGGCGTTGTAAATTCGCTGAAGAGCCTTCTGGCCGACTATCAGATCTTCTACGCAAATTTGCGCGGATTGCACTGGAACATTCGTGGACGGGCCTTCTTCGTCCTGCATGCCAAGTTCGAGGAGCTCTACGACAATGCGGCTGCCAAGGTCGATGAACTGGCCGAGCGGATTCTGATGCTGGGCGGCGAGCCCGAGAACCGTTTCAGCGAGTACCTCAAGACGGCGCGGCTGCAGGAGGTTTCCGGAGTTTCGTGCCCCGATGAGGCGGTGAAGCTCGTACTCGAGAGCCTCGGCCATCTGATCGGCGAGGAGCGCAAGCTGCTCGCCGAGGCGTCGGAGGCCGGCGATGAGGCAACCGTGGCGCTGATGAGTGACTACCTCCGTGAGCAGGAAAAGCTGGTTTGGACGCTGGTGGCTTCTTCCGATTGTGATTGCGCCAAGTGATTGCCTGACTGAGGTTGGTGGAACCGGGGTTTTGCGACCCCGGTCTTTTTTTGTCCGTGGCTTGCGTCAAGACGGTGCGGGTTGGGGCGACGGGCGGTTCCCGGGCTTGACCTGCAGACGGCGGAGAGGCCGACGGCGTGTTGCGGCGTTGCCCGGGCCGGTGGCATCGTATAGTCGGTATCGGCTTCCGGATCAGTCGGTTGCATCGGGACTCCGGTTGTGCAGGTGCCTGCCGCAGCCTTGTTGCGGCAATTTGCGGCAACGTGTGACAACCCGCTGAGAAAAAGCCGGTTAAAACATCATGTATAAATAAACGCTTATTTGTTTTTAGAAACGATAAGAAATAAGTATCAACAAAGACGCAAAATGCCCGAAAATCACGAAAAAAGAGGTGCATATATATTGTAATTCCAAAAAAATGCGTACCTTTGCAGTCCATTTTGGACAATGGAGATAGATTTTTTAACCATTAAAGGACAGTTTAAGAAATGCCAACTATTCAACAGTTAGTGAGAAACGGTCGAGTAAGCATGGAGGACAAGTCGAAGTCCCCGGCACTCGCAGCGTGCCCTCAGCGTCGCGGCGTTTGTACCCGTGTGTACACGACGACCCCGAAGAAGCCTAACTCGGCCATGCGTAAGGTGGCGCGTGTTCGCCTGACCAACGGCAAAGAGGTCAATGCCTACATCCCGGGCGAAGGCCACAACCTGCAGGAGCACTCGATCGTGCTCGTCCGCGGCGGTCGTGTGAAGGACCTCCCCGGTGTACGTTACCACCTCGTGCGCGGTGCGCTCGACTCGGCCGGTGTGGACGGTCGTCGTCAGCGTCGTTCGAAGTACGGCGCCAAGCGTCCCAAGGCCGGCAAATAGTCTAACGAGAAACATTTAATTCGAACATTTATTTAGAGCAATGAGAAAAGCTAAGCCAAAGAAGCGAATTCTACTTCCGGATCCGAAGTTCGGAGACGTGGCCGTGACCCGTTTCGTGAACAACCTTATGCTGGATGGTAAGAAGAGTATTGCCTACACGATCTTCTACGACTCGCTGGAGATCGTCGGCAAGAAGATGAAGGATGCTGATAAATCTCCGCTGGAAATCTGGAAACAGGCCCTCGAGAACATCACGCCTCAAGTCGAAGTGAAGTCGAAGCGTATCGGTGGCGCCACCTTCCAGGTACCTATGGAGGTTCGTCCGGAGCGCAAGATCTCTATTTCCATGAAGAACCTTGTCCTCTATTCCCGTAAGCGCGCCGGCAAGACGATGGCTGACAAGCTCGCAGCAGAGATAATCGACGCCTACAACCAGCAGGGTGCCGCCTTCAAGCGCAAGGAGGAGATGCACCGCATGGCAGAGGCCAACAAGGCATTCGCACACTTCAGATTCTAAAACAAGGACACAGAGATGGCAACCAGAGATTTACATTATACTCGCAACATCGGTATCATGGCGCACATCGATGCCGGTAAGACCACCACGTCCGAGCGAATCCTTTTCTACACGGGTAAGACCCACAAGATCGGCGAGGTGCACGAGGGTGGCGCCACCATGGACTGGATGGTCCAGGAGCAGGAGCGCGGTATCACCATCACCTCGGCCGCAACGACCGCCTTCTGGCACTACAAGGACCACCAGTATCAGATCAACCTGATCGATACCCCGGGACACGTCGATTTCACGGTCGAGGTAGAGCGTTCGCTGCGCGTGCTCGACGGTGCGATCGCCACGTTCTGCGCCGTGGGTGGCGTGGAGCCCCAGTCGGAGACCGTATGGCGTCAGGCCGACAAGTACAATGTTCCCCGTATCGGTTACGTCAATAAGATGGACCGCACGGGCGCCGACTTCCTCTCGGTCTGCGCGCAGATCAAGGAGCATTTCGGTGCAACGGCTCTGCCGGTGGTTCTCCCGATCGGTGCCGAGGACAAGTTCGAAGGTCTCGTAGACCTTATTTATAATAATGCGATCTATTACTTCGACGACAAGACCGTTCGCGACAACTTCGAGATCCGCGAGATTCCCGAGTCGATGAAGGCCGAGGCTGCCGAGTGGCGGGCCAAGCTTATCGAGGAGGTTGCCTCGACGGACGATGCCCTGATGGAGAAGTTCTTCGAGGATCCCGATTCGATCACTCCCGATGAGTTGCTTGCTGCCATCCGCAAGGCTACGATCTCGATGCAGATCGTCCCGATGCTCTGTGGTTCGTCGTTCCACAACAAGGGCGTTCAGAAGCTGCTCGACTACGTGATGGCGTTTCTTCCCTCGCCGCTGGATGTTCCTGCCGTTACGGGTACGAACCCCAAGACCGAGGAGGTGGAGACCCGTCAGGCTTCGGAGGACGAGCCCTTCTGCGGTCTGGCGTTCAAGATCGCAACCGACCCCTTCGTGGGCCGTCTGGCATTCGTGCGCGTTTATTCGGGCAAACTCGATGCCGGTTCCTACGTACTCAACGCCCGCAGCGGCAAGCGCGAGCGTATCAGCCGTCTCTATCAGATGCACGCCAACAAGCAGAACCCGATGGAGACCGTCAGCGCCGGCGACATCTGCGCCGCTGTCGGCTTCAAGGAGATCCGCACGGGCGACACGCTCTGCGCCGAGAACGCTCCGATCGTCCTCGAGCAGATGACCTTCCCCGAGCCGGTGATCGGTCTGGCTGTTGAGCCCAAGACGCAGAAGGACCTCGACAAGCTCGGCATCGCCTTGGCGAAGCTGGCCGAAGAGGACCCCACCTTCACGGTTCATACCGACGAGGATTCGGGTCAGACCGTGATCAGCGGTATGGGTGAGCTTCACCTCGACATCATTGTGGACCGCCTGCGCCGCGAGTTCGGTGTGGAGATCAACCAGGGTGCACCCCAGGTGAACTACAAGGAGTCGCTCACCAAGACGATTCAGCACCGCGAGGTCTTCAAGAAGCAGACCGGTGGTCGTGGTAAGTTTGCCGACATCATCTTCGAGATCGGTCCTGCCGAGGACGGCAAGATGGGCCTTACGTTCGTTGATGAGGTCAAGGGCGGTAACATTCCCAAGGAGTTCATCCCGTCGGTTCAGAAGGGCTTCGAGTCGGCCATGGCTAACGGTGCACTGGCAGGCTATCCGATGGACTCGATGAAGGTTACGCTCAAGGACGGTTCGTTCCACCCGGTGGACTCCGACCAGCTGTCGTTCGAAATCGCTGCCCGCAACGGTTACCGCAATGCCGCTCCCAAGGCCGGTTCGGTGATCCTCGAGCCCGTGATGTCCGTGGAGGTTGTAACCCCCGAGGAGAACATGGGCGACATCATCGGCGACCTGAACAAGCGCCGCGGTCAGATCACCGGTATGGAGTCGAAGGGTACCGCCCGTGTGGTTAAGGCCAAGGTTCCTCTGTCGGAGATGTTCGGTTATGTGACCGTGCTCCGTACGATCTCGTCGGGCCGCGCCACTTCGTCGATGGAGTTCTCGCACTTCGAGGAGGTTCCCGCCAACCTGGCCAAGGAGATCATCGAGAAAGCGAGTGGTAAACGTAAGGATATAGAATAAGCAAACGATATGAACCAGAAGATTAGAATCAAGTTAAAGTCATTCGATCACAATCTCGTGGACAAGTCGGCCGAGAAGATTGTGAAGACCGTGAAGAGTACGGGCGCCGTTGTGAGCGGCCCCGTGCCCCTTCCCACGCACAAGCAGATTTTCACGGTGAACCGCTCGACCTTCGTGAACAAGAAGGCCCGCGAGCAGTTCCAGCTCTGCACCTTCAAGCGCATCCTCGACATCTATTCCTCGACGCCGAAGACCATCGATGCGCTCATGAAGCTCGAGCTTCCTTCGGGTGTGGAGGTTGAGATCAAGGTCTGATCCGCCCCGCGGGAAATTCGGAATGAAGATCACTTTTACTATTTATAACAAACAATTGACAACAAATGTCAGGACTTATTGGAAAGAAAATCGGAATGACTTCCGTTTACAGTGCCGAGGGTAAGAACATACCATGCACTGTCATTGAGGCTGGTCCCTGCGTTGTTACGCAAATCAAAACCGTTGAGACGGACTCGTATGCAGCGGTTCAGATTGCCTATGACGAGAAAAGTGAAAAGCACACCAGCAACAGTTTGTTAGGTCACTTCAAGAAAGCCGGCACCACCCCGAAGCGCAAGTTGGCTGAGTTCAAGGGGATGCCCGAAGTGAATCTCGGCGACACGCTGACCGTGGACCTCTTCACCGAGGAGGACTGGGTGGACGTGACCGGGATCTCGAAAGGAAAAGGCTTCCAGGGCGTAGTGAAGCGTCACGGCTTCGGCGGCGTCGGCGGTCAGACCCACGGTCAGCACAACCGTCAGCGCAAGCCCGGTTCGCTGGGTGCATCGTCCTATCCGTCGCGCGTATTCAAGGGCAAGCGTCTGCCCGGCCAGATGGGCGGAGAGCAGGTTAAGGTGCTTAACCTGAAAGTTTTGAAGGTTATTCCCGAGAGCAACCTGATCCTCGTGAAGGGTTCGATTCCGGGTGCAAAAGGTGCTTATTTAACGATTGAGAAGTAGTATGGAATTAGCTGTTTTGAACACCCAGGGAAAAGAAACGGGTCGTAAGGTAGTCCTTTCGGATGCCGTTTTCGGCGTGGAGGCTAATGACCACGCTATCTATCTCGACGTAAAGCAGTACCTCGCCGACCAGCGTCAGGGTACGCACAAGGCCAAGCAGCGCAACGAGGTTGCCGGTTCGACCCGCAAGCTCAAGCGTCAGAAGGGTACCGGCGGCGCCCGTTGCGGCAGCATCCTCTCGCCGCTCTTCCCGGGCGGTGGCCGTGTCTTCGGCCCGCAGCCGCGTGACTACAGCTTCAAGCTCAACAAGAAGCTCAAGCAGCTGGCCCGCCGCAGCGCACTGACCTACAAGGCTCAGGCAGGTGCCATCACCATCGTCGAGGCCATCTCGATGGAGGCCCCGAAGACCAAGTCGGTGGCTGCTCTGGCCGAGGCTCTGAAGGTAGCGGACAAGAAGGTTCTGCTCGTGCTGCCGGAGTCGAACGTAAACCTGCAGCTGTCGTGCCGCAACCTCACGTACGTGAAGCCCGTGCTGGCTCAGAACGTCTGCACGTACGACGTGATGAACGCTTCGGCAATCGTCATGGTCGAGGGCGCCGAGAATGTATTGAATACGATGTTAGCTTAAAAACGCAAGACAACAATGGAGATTATTATTAAGCCGGTTCTGACCGAGAAAATGACGATTCAGGGCGAAAAGTTGAATCGCTACGGTTTTATCGTCGACGTGAGGGCTAACAAGCTGCAGATTCGCAATGCCGTGGAGCAGATGTACAACGTCGTCGTTACCGACGTGAACACCGTGAACTACATGGGCAAGCTCAAGAGCCGCTATACCAAGGCGGGCTTCCTCTCGGGCCGTGCGAACAACTTCAAGAAGGCGATCGTCACCTTGAAGGATGGAGACAAGATCGATTTTTACAGTAATATCTAACGAAGATGGCAGTAAGAAAATTCAAACCTGTAACCGCAGGTACGCGACATAAGATTATCGGCACGTTCGACGAGATCACCAAGTCGACGCCGGAGAAATCGCTCCTCAGCCCCAAGAAGAGCACGGGCGGCCGCAACAACGTCGGCAAGATGACGGTTCGCTACATCGGCGGCGGTCACAAGCAGATGTACCGTAACGTGGACTTCAAGCGCGCCAAGGACGGTATTCCTGCCACTGTAAAAGCGATCGAATACGACCCGAACCGTACGGCACGCATCGCACTGCTCGTGTACGCCGACGGCGAGAAGAGCTACATCATCGCACCCAACGGCCTCCAGGTGGGCCAGACCGTCATGAGCGGCGCAGGCGTTGCTCCCGAGGTCGGCAACACGCTCTTCCTGAGCGAGATTCCCCTGGGTACGGTCGTGCACAACATTGAACTCTACCCCGGTCAGGGTGCCGCCATGGCACGTTCGGCCGGTTCCTATGCCCAGCTGCTTGCTCGTGAGGGCAAATTCGCCATCATCAAGCTGCCTTCGGGCGAGACTCGTATGGTACTCGTAACTTGCCGCGCTACGGTGGGCGTTGTGTCGAACATCGACCACAACCTCGAGAGCTCGGGCAAGGCCGGCCGCGAACGTTGGCTGGGCCGCCGTCCGCGCAACCGTGGCGTTGTGATGAACCCTGTGGATCACCCGATGGGTGGTGGCGAAGGCCGCGCCTCGGGAGGTCACCCGCGTTCGCGTAAGGGTCTGCTGGCTAAGGGTTATAAGACTCGTAACCCGAAGAAGACGACCTCGAAGTTTATCATTTCCAAGAAGAAAAAGTAATTAAAAAGAGTACATAATGAGCCGTTCATTAAAAAAAGGACCGTTTATCGACCCCAAGCTCGAGGCGAAGGTAGTAGCCCAGGCCGAGGGAAACAAGAAGTCGGTAATCAAGACATGGTCACGTGCAAGTATGATCTCGCCTGACTTCGTAGGTCAGACGATCGCCGTCCACAACGGAAACAAGTTCATCCCGGTATATGTGACGGAGAACATGGTAGGACACAAACTCGGCGAGTTTGCTCCCACGCGCAACTTCCGTGGTCACTCAGGTAACAAGAAAAAATAGGTAGAAAATGGGTGCAAGAAAAGCAAATAGAGCCGAGCAATTGAAGGCTGAAAAGAAGCAGAAGGCAATCGCCATCATGCGCGACTGCCCGACCTCCCCGCGCAAGATGCGTCTGGTGGCCGACATCATCCGCGGCGTGGAGATCAACAAGGCACTGGGCATCCTCCGTTACTCGAAGAAGGAGGCATCGATCCGTATGGAGAAACTCCTCAAGTCGGCAATCGCCAACTGGGAGGCCAAGAACGAGAACGAGCGTCTGGAAGATACGAAACTCTGCGTCAAGGAGATCTTCGTCGATGGCGGTCGCATGCTGAAGCGTATTCAGGCCGCTCCGCAGGGTCGCGCACACCGCATTCGCAAGCGCTCGAATCACGTGACGATCGTAGTTGACAAAATGGTAACCGAAGAAAAGAAGTAATCAGATGGGACAGAAAGTAAATCCGATAGCAAATCGTCTTGGTATCATCCGCGGTTGGGATTCCAACTGGTTCGGTGGCAAGGATTTCTCCGACAAGCTCGTCGAGGACGCCAAGATCCGCAAATACCTGAATGTCCGTCTGGCCAAGGCAAGCATCTCGAAGATCATCATCGAGCGCACGCTGAAACTGGTGACGGTTACGATTTCGACCGCCCGTCCGGGTATCATCATCGGCAAGGGCGGCCAGGAGGTCGATAAACTGAAGGAGGAGCTCAAGAAGCTCACCGGCAAGGAGATTCAGATCAACATCTTCGAGGTGAAGCGTCCCGAGGTGGATGCCGTCATCGTGGGCCAGAACATCGCCCGTCAGCTCGAGGGCCGCGTATCGTTCCGCCGTGCCGTGAAGACGGCCGTGGCTTCCACGATGCGCATGGGTGCCGAGGGCATCAAGATCCAGGTCGCAGGTCGTGTGGGCGGCGCCGAGATGGCCCGTACCGAGACCGTGAAGGAGGGCCGCATTCCGCTGCACACCTTCCGTGCCGACATCGACTACTGCCTCACGGAGGCACTCACGAAGGTGGGTATCCTCGGTGTGAAGGTGTGGATCTGCCAGGGTACGGTCTACGGCAAGCGTGACCTGTTCGAGATTGCCGGCGCTTCGGCCCAGGCTCCGTCGGGCGATCGCGGTGAGCGTCGCGAGCGTCGTGGCGGCGAGCGTCGTGGCGACCGCCGTGGCGGACGTCGCGGTGGCGATCGTGGCGAGCGTCGCAACAACAATCAGTAAGTAGGACCTTTTTAAAGCAGAACTAACATGTTACAGCCGAAAAAGACCAAATTTAGAAGAATGCAGAAAGGCCGTATGAAGGGGCTTGCTCAAAGAGGTAACCAGCTTGCATACGGATCGTTCGCAATCAAGGCACTTGAATCGACCTGGATCACGGGTCGTCAGATCGAGGCGGCCCGTCAGGCCATTACGCGTTACATGAAGCGTGAGGGCCAGCTGTGGATCCGCATCTTCCCCGATAAACCCATCACGAAGAAGCCCGCCGAGGTCCGTATGGGTAAAGGTAAGGGTAATCCCGAAGGATTTGTGGCTCCCGTAACGCCCGGACGTATTCTCTTCGAGGCAGAAGGTGTACCCCTGGCCGTAGCGCAGGAAGCGCTCCGTCTCGGCGCCCAGAAGCTGCCTATTACCACCAAGTTTATTGTACGGCGTGACTACGTCGAAACCACCATTTAAGGGAACGCAAGATGAAAAGTGCAGAAATCAAGGATCTTTCGATCAAAGACCTGCAGGAGCGCATCGAGGCCGAAAAGGCCCAGCTCGCGAAGCTCAAAGTGCAGCACGCAGTGTCCCCCGTCGAGAACCCGTCGATCATTAAGAAGAACCGCAGAGATATAGCTCGCATGCTGACCGTCCTGCGTCAAAAAAACGCTAAATAAGGAGAACAACTATGGAAAGAAATCTGAGAAAAGAGCGTATCGGTGTGGTTGTCAGCAACAAGATGGAGAAGACCATTGTGGTTGCGGTAGCGCGCAAGGTGAAGCATCCTATCTACGGCAAGTTCGTGAACAAGACGACGAAGTTCGTCGCCGAGTCGCTCGACGAGACGTGCAAGGAGGGCGATACCGTCCGCATCATGGAGACCCGCCCGCTGAGCAAGACGAAGCGTTGGAGATTAGTACAAATCATTGAAAGAGCTAAGTAGTTATGATACAACAGGAAAGTAGACTCGTAGTAGCCGACAACAGCGGCGCGAAAGAGGTGCTTTGCATCCGGGTGCTCGGCGGCACGAAGCGCCGCTACGCATCCATCGGCGACAAGATCGTGGTGGCCGTCAAGAGCGCATCCCCCTCGGGCGATGTCAAGAAGGGCGCCGTTTCGAAGGCCGTAGTCGTTCGGACCACGAAGGAGATCAGACGTGCCAACGGTTCGTACATTCGTTTCGACGACAACGCCGTGGTGCTGCTTAACAACCAGGGTGAAATGCGTGGTACCCGTATCTTCGGCCCCGTGGCTCGTGAGCTGCGTGACCAGTACATGAAGATCATCTCCCTCGCACCCGAAGTATTGTAATCATAAAAACGATTTCGGATATGTCAGTTAAATTGCATATTAAGAAAGGGGACCAGGTTCAGGTCATCGCCGGTGACAGCAAGGGCCAGCAGGGCAAGGTCCTGAAGGTCGAGGTTTCGAAGCTGCGTGCCATCGTCGAGGGTGTGAACATCGTCAAGAAGGCCACCAAGCCCAATGCGAAGAATCCCCAGGGCGGTATCATCGAGCAGGAGGCTCCGATCCACATCTCGAACCTGATGCTCATCGATCCCAAGTCGGGCAAGCCTACGAAGGTCGGCCGCAAGCTCGACGACAAAGGTAAATTAGTTCGTTACGCTAAAAAGTCCGGGGAGGAGATCAAATAATGGCATACGTACCTACACTCAAGACACAGTATAAGGAGCAGATCATGCCTGCCCTTATGAAGGAGTTCGGCTACTCGAGCGTCATGCAGTGCCCGAAACTCACGAAGATCGTAATCAACCAGGGTATGGGCCAGGCCGTCGCTGACAAGAAGCTCATCGACGTGGCTCAGGAGGAGCTGACGCTCATCGCCGGACAGAAGGCCGTGCAGACGCGTTCGCGCAAGGACATCTCCAACTTCAAGCTGCGTAAGGGCATGCCGATCGGCGTGCGCGTGACGCTGCGCGACACGAAGATGTACGAGTTCCTGGAGCGTCTGATCGCCGTGGCTCTGCCGCGTATTCGCGACTTCAAAGGTATCAACGAGAAGTTCGACGGTCAGGGCAACTACACCCTCGGCATCACTGAGCAGATCATCTTCCCGGAGATCGACATCGACAAGATCACCAAGATCTTCGGCATGGAGATCACGTTCGTAACGACGGCCAAGACCGACGAAGAGGCTTATGCCCTGCTCCGTGAGTTCGGCCTTCCTTTCAAAAACGCTAAAAAGAACTAAGCTATGGCAAAAGAATCGATGAAGGCACGCGAGGTGAAGCGTGAGAAGCTTGCAAAGCGTTACGCTCACAAGCGCGAGGAGATCGCTGCCAAGGTGAAGAGCGGTGAGATGGATCACGAGGAGGCGTGGATCGCACTGTCGAAGCTGCCCCGCAACTCGAATCCCATCCGCCAGCACAACCGCTGCAAGATCACCGGTCGTCCCAAGGGTTACATCCGCCTGTTCGGCATCAGCCGTATCCAGTTCCGCGAGATGGCCTCGAAGGGTCTGATTCCCGGCGTTACGAAGGCAAGCTGGTAGTATGAGCGCAGGACGGGGTGCCGGATGTACGGTATCCCGCTCCTTGCATGATGATGTTCCGTCGTCCGGAGGGTGCGAGAGCCTGTGGTGCGGCATGCGGTATTTTCGGGGGAGGCTACCCCGTTCAGACCGGATGTTCGCCGGAAGGATGCGGGGCTGATACGGGTGCCCAACCCGCGTAGTTACGTCACAGTATCGGGGAAAGTGCCGCCTCAAGCGGTAACTTCCCGGTATGTGGGGCGTAGTGAAAGGTTCGGCATTTGGTTGCGAATTTCTCGGACCGGGCGTTCTGTCGGAATGCGCCGCAGGAGAACGGAGGGAGGCTTTGTGAAGCCGTGTCTTGTGCACGGTGACAGGATGCATCCCGTTTCCGTTTGTTGTGGGGCAGAGCAGGACGGTCGGATTACCGGAAGCGGATCGGTCGTCCGGATATGTCCTCTCGGGGTGTGTCGGAGATCCGTTGTTCGGGGCGAACCCCTGCGGTCGTCAAACGGGATTCCGTGCGGAAAGATGTTGGTTGCCTTCGAGTGCCGACATTGTCCGTGTTCCGGGAGAGACGCTTAAAACGCTAAAAATCAAAGGCCGTGCTTGGCCATTTGAGAAATTATGCGTATATTTGCGCGCTTTTGTGCCCGGGTGCGTACGCACGTATGCGGATGCGAAGGCGGCGAAAACAAGGGAAACAAAAGCCCGAAGAATCTTCTTCGGATGATTCAAAGGGTTGAATGATAACTAATTACAAACTATTTAATTTTAATTTTCTATTCGTTATGACTGATCCTATTGCGGACTTTCTGACCAGAATTAGAAACGCGGTGAAAGCCAACCACAAGGTGGTTGAAGCTCCCGGTTCCAAAATTAAACAGGAGATCACCAAGATCCTCTACGAGCAGGGCTACATCCTCGCCTACAAGTTCGACACCGACGAGAAGGGGCACCCCACGATCAAGATCGCTCTGAAGTGGGACGCTGCCACGAAGTGCAACGCCATCAAGGACCTCAAGCGCGTCAGCCGTCCGGGTCTGCGTCGCTACGCTTCCGTTTCGGACATGCCCCGCGTACTGAACGGTCTGGGTATCGCTATCCTCTCGACGTCGAAAGGCATCATGACCGACGCCAAGGCCCGCAAGGAGAACGTGGGCGGCGAGGTGCTGTGCTACATCTACTAATGCAAAATCATTAAAAAATCAACGCAATGTCAAGAATTGGTAAATTACCTGTAAACCTGCCTGCCGGCGTTACCGTCGAGGTTGCCGCCGACAATACGGTAAGCGTGAAAGGGCCACTCGGGACGCTGAGCCAGAAAGTTGACTCGGACATCAAGGTAGAGGTCGGCACGCACACGGATCCGCACACGGGAGCTCAGAATCCCGCTGTGATCGTCACCCGCCCCACGAACCAGCCCCGCCACCGCTCGATGCACGGCCTCTATCGTGCGCTGATCCAGAACATGGTCATCGGTGTATCGAAGGGCTATGAGATCAAGCAGGAGCTTGTCGGTGTCGGTTTCAAGGCCGAAGTCAAGGGCCAGGTGCTCGAGATGAGCCTCGGCTATTCGCACGATACGCACTTCCTGCTTCCGAAGGAGGTTACCGCTACGGCCGTTACGGAGAAGAAGGGCAACCCGATCGTAACGCTCAAGAGCGCGGACAAGCAGCTCATCGGCCAGGTGGCCGCCAAGCTCCGCTCGCTGCGCAAGCCGGAGCCGTACAAGGGCAAGGGTATCAAGTTCGTCGGCGAGCAGATCCGTCGCAAGGCCGGCAAATCAGCAGGTGCTAAATAGTAAATAGACTGAAAGAGTTATGTTGAACAAGATAGAAAGAAGAGAGCGCATCAAGATGCGTATCCGCAAGATCGTGAGCGGAACGCCCGCACAGCCTCGTATGACGGTATTCCGCAGCAACAAGCAGATCTACGTGCAGTTCATCGACGACCTGGCAGGCGTTACGCTGGCCACGGCATCCTCGCTGGACAAGGAGGTCGCTGAAGCCGCTGCCGGCAAGACCAAGTGCGAAGTGGCAGCCCTCGTGGGCAAACTGGCCGCCGAGCGCGCCCTGGCCAAGGGTATCTCGGCCGTCGCTTTCGACCGCAACGGCTACCTTTATCACGGACGAGTTAAACAACTGGCCGAAGCTGCACGCGAAGGCGGACTTAAATTCTAAACGATCATGGCAAATACCAATATAAAGAAAGTACGCACGAGCGATCTCGAACTCAAGGACCGCCTCGTGAGCATCCAGCGCGTTACGAAGGTGACGAAGGGCGGTCGCACGTTCAGTTTTTCGGCCATCGTCGTCGTAGGTAACGAGGACGGCGTCGTAGGCTACGGCCTGGGCAAGGCTTCGGAGGTGCAGGCAGCCATCGCCAAGGGCGTGGAGGATGCCAAGAAGAACCTCGTGAAGATCCCGGTAATCAACGGAACGATTCCCCACAAGCAGGAGCAGCGTTTCGGCGGCTCGCTCGTGATGATTCGTCCGGCCGCTCCCGGTACGGGTATCATCGCCGGCGGTGCCATGCGTGCCGTGCTGGAGTCGGTGGGCATCAAGAACGTGCTTGCAAAGAGCAAGGGCTCGTCGAACCCCCACAACCTGGTGAAGGCAACCATCGGCGCCTTGTGCGAACTGCGCGACGCTCACAGCATCGCACGTCTGCGCGGTATCTCGATGGACAAGGTGTTTAACGGTTAATTCTCGAAGAACAATGGCAAGATTGAAAATCACCCAGATCAAGAGCCGCATCGGCGCAACGGAGCGTCAGTGCAAGAACCTCGATGCGCTGGGTCTGAAGCGGATCAACGCAAGCGTCGAGCACGACGACTCGGTGATCATCAAGGGCATGATCGCACGCGTAAAGCACCTCGTCAAGGTCGAGGAGGTCAAATAAGGTTTAACTGCAAACGGAATTTTAGACAATGGAACTCAATAATCTCAAACCCGCAAAGGGTTCTACGCACCACGACAAGCGAATCGGCCGCGGTGCAGGTTCGGGTCACGGCGGCACGGCTACGCGTGGTCACAAGGGAGCTCAGTCGCGTTCGGGATACTCGCGCAAACTCGGTTTCGAGGGCGGTCAGATGCCGCTCCAGCGCCGTCTTCCCAAGTTCGGCTTCACGAACCTGAAGCGCGTCGAATTCAAGGCGATCAACCTCTCGACCCTCGAGGAGCTGGCAGCCAAGAAGTCGCTCTCGGAGGTTACGGTGGACACGCTGGTGGCAGCAGGTTTCGTTTCGACGAAGGACAAGGTGAAGATCCTGGGCAACGGTTCGGTATCGAAGGCCCTGACGGTCAAGGCTCACGCCTTCTCGAAGAGCGCCGAGGCTGCGATCACGGCAGCCGGTGGCAGCGTCGAAAAACTGTAACCCTTAGAACCTCTATATTATGAATCAGTATCTCGTTGTTGGTATCGTCTTTATAGTGATCATCGCTCTTCTGGCGACCAACAAGAAATTGGTGGAAACGCTCAAGAACATCTACAAGATCGAGGAGCTCCGCAAACGTGTACTGTACACGATCGGCCTGCTCCTGGTCTACCGCTTGGGTAGTTTCGTAGTGATTCCGGGCATCAACCCCAACGCCCTGGGCGAGGGGTCGGCGTATGCCAGCCAGTTGGAGGGCAACGGACTTCTGGGTCTGTTGAACGTCTTCTCTGGCGGTGCATTTGGCAACGCCGCGATCTTTGCACTCGGAGTCATGCCGTACATCACCGCCTCGATCATCATCCAGCTCATGGGCATGATGATTCCGTATTTCCAGAAAATGCAGAAGGAAGGTGAGAGCGGCCGCCGCAAGATGAACCAGTGGACGCGGTTCCTGACGATCGGCGTACTGATCCTTCAGGGCCCGGCCTACATCGCCAACCTCTACATGCAGGTTCCGACGGCGTTCGTCTACGGCAACTCTTTCGGGTTCGTTGCTTATGCGACGACGATTCTGATCGCCGGTACGATGTTCATCATGTGGCTCGGCGAGAAGATCACGGACAAGGGTATCGGCAACGGTATCTCGCTGATCATCATGATCGGTATCGTTGCCCGTCTCCCGCACGCGCTTCTGGCCGAGGTCAATGCGCGTGTGCAGACGGCTTCGGGCAGCGCCATCATGCTGATTCTCGAGCTGGTGCTCCTGTTCGCCGTTTTCATGGCGACGATCGCCCTGGTGCAGGCGGTCCGCAAGGTCCCCGTGCAGTATGCGAAGCGTATCGTGGGTAACAAGCAGTATGGAGGCGTACGGCAGTACATTCCGCTGAAGATGAATGCGGCCAACGTGATGCCGATCATCTTCGCACAGGCCCTGATGTTCATCCCGGCCCTGTTCACCAAAGCCGCTCCCGGCTTTGCCGCTGCCTTCTCCTCCATGACCGGCTTCTGGTACAACTTTACGCTCGCTGTGCTGGTAATCGCGTTCACCTACTTCTACACCGCGATTATCATCAACCCTCAAATGATGGCCGATGACATGAAGCGAAACGGCGGCTTCATCCCGGGAGTGAAACCGGGCAAGCAGACCGTGAACTACATCGATACCATCATGACGCGCATCACGCTCCCCGGTTCCATCTTCCTTGCCATCGTGGCCATCCTGCCGGCGCTGGCGATGAAGTTCCTGGGCATCCAGCAGGCGTTCGCCTACTTCTACGGAGGTACGTCGCTGCTGATCATGGTGGGTGTGGTGCTCGACACTCTCAAGCAGATCGAGAGCTACCTGCTGATGCGTCACTACGACGGTCTGATGAAGACCGGTCGGATTCAGGGTCGCCATTAGCGGTTTTCCGAAGAGCGTTCTTAAAGCGAAGAAATGATCTATCTGAAAACAGACGAGGAGATCGAACTCCTGCGTGAAAACAATATCCTGGTGTCGGAGACGCTGGCCGAGGTGGGTCGCCACATTCGGCCGGGCGTCACGACCAAGGAGTTGGACCGTATCGCCGAGGAGTTCATCCGTTCCCATGGGGCGGTTCCCGCTTTCCTCGGATATGAGGGCTATCCCGCTTCGTTGTGCATTTCGGTAAACGAGCAGGTGGTTCACGGTATCCCATCCTCGAAATGCGTCCTCAAGGAGGGCGACATCGTTTCGGTCGATTGCGGTACGTTTATGAAGGGGTTTGTTGGTGATTCGGCGTATACGTTCGCCGTGGGAGAGGTTGCCGAGGAAGTACGGCAGCTGATGGAAGTCACCAAAGAGGCTCTTTATAAAGGTACGGCGCAGGCCAAGGCCGGTAATCGCGTGGGCGACATATCGGCAGCCGTACAGGAGTATTCCGAAAGTTTCGGCTATGGCGTAGTGCGCGAACTCGAGGGACACGGTTTGGGTCGGAAAATGCACGAAGACCCCGGAGTCCCCAACTACGGTGCGCGCGGCAGAGGCCCCCTTCTGAAGGAGGGTATGGTCATCTGCATCGAACCCATGATCACCATGGGGGCCAAAGCGGTGGTTTTTGAGCGGGATGGCTGGACGGTCCGCACCCGGGACCGCAAACCGGCGGCGCACTACGAGTTCGCCGTGGCGGTTCGCAAATCGGGTCCCGACGTGCTGACGGATTTTAGCATCATCGAACAGGCAATAAAGAATTGAGACTCTATGGCAAAACAGGCTGCTATCGAAAGGGACGGGACGATTATCGAGGCATTGTCCAACGCGATGTTCCGCGTCGAGCTGGACAACGGCCACGTGCTCACGGCCCATATCTCGGGGAAGATGCGGATGCACTACATCAAGATCCTTCCCGGAGATAAAGTAAAAGTGGAAATGACGCCCTACGACCTGACCAAGGGGCGTATCTCCTTCCGGTACAAATAACATTAGATTGCTCGAAAATCATGAAAGTAAAAGCATCCATCAAGAAGAGAAGCGAGGATTGCAAGATTGTGAAGCGTAAGGGTAAGCTCTACGTCATTTGCAAGAAAAATCCCAAGTTCAAAATGCGGCAGGGATAGTGTTTTTTAACGGTTAGTCAAAAAAGAAAAAGAATTTATATGGCACGTATTGTCGGTGTAGATTTACCGAAAAACAAGAGAGGCGAGATCGGCCTGACCTATATCTACGGCATCGGTCGTTCGACGGCTCGCAAGATTCTCGACGCCGCAGGCATCAGCTACGACGTCAAAGTACAGGACTGGTCGGATGACCAGGTCGGCGCCATCCGTTCGACGATCGCCGAGATGGGCATCAAGGTCGAGGGCGAATGCCGCTCGATGGTCCAGCTCAACATCAAGCGCCTGATGGATATCGGCTGCTACCGCGGTATCCGTCACCGTCTGGGCCTCCCGGTCCGCGGACAGTCGACGAAGAACAACGCCCGCACGCGCAAGGGCCGCAAGAAGACCGTCGCAAACAAGAAAAAGGCAACGAAGTAATCTTTAGGGAATTATGGCAAAGAAAACTGGAACAGTTAAGAAGAAGGTTGTTAAGGTCGGTGCCGTGGGCAACGCCTACGTTCACTCCACTTTCAACAACGTGATCATCACCATCACCAACGAGGTGGGTGACGTCATCAGCTGGTCGTCGGCCGGTAAGATGGGTTTCCGTGGTTCGAAGAAGAATACTCCCTATGCCGCACAGACGTCGGCCGCCGATTGCGCCAAGGTCGCTTATGACATGGGCCTGCGCAAGGTGAAGGTTTATGTCAAGGGTCCGGGCGCCGGTCGCGAGTCGGCCGTTCGCACCATCCACGGTGCCGGTATCGAGGTGATGGAGATCATCGACGTCACGCCGCTGCCGCACAACGGCTGCCGCGCTCCTAACCGTCGTCGCGTCTGATTCACGCTTCACAGGTTAAGGAAAGTTTCAAGGATCTATTAATTACGTTAAGACAATGGGAAAATACATAGGACCAAAATCGAAGATCGCCAGAAGATTCGGCGAAGCCATTTACGGTGCGGACAGCGTGCTTGAGAAGCGCAACTTCCCTCCCGGGCAGCACGGTCTGGCTCGCAAGCGCAAGAAGGTGTCGGAGTACGGCACGCAGCTGAGCGAGAAGCAGAAGGCAAAGTACACCTACGGCCTTCTGGAGAAGCAGTTCGCACGCACCTACGAGCAGGCAGCACGTATGGGCGGCATCACGGGTGAGAACCTGCTGAAGTTGCTCGAGTGCCGTCTGGACAACGTCGTTTACCGCTTGGGTATCGCCCCGACGCGTGCAGCTGCCCGCCAGCTCGTTTCGCACTGCCACATCTGCGTGAACGGCAGTGTCGTGAACATCCCCTCGTACTCGCTCCGTGTGGGCGACGTGGTGTCCGTTCGCGAGAAATCGAAGAGTCTGGAAGTGATCACGGCATCTCTGGCCGGCTCGTCGAAGAGCCGCTACGCCTGGTTGGAGTGGGACAACGCCACGATGAGCGGCAAGTTCCTGCAGAAGCCCGAACGTGAAGAGATTCCCGAGAACATCAAGGAGCAGCTCATCGTCGAGTTGTACTCGAAGTAGTAATCTTTCAAATTCACTATTATGGCAATATTAGCATTCCAGAAACCTGAGAAGGTTATAATGCTCGAGTCCACTTCGTCGTTCGGAAAGTTCGAGTTCCGACCGCTGGAGCCCGGATTCGGCATGACTGTCGGTAACGCTTTGCGTCGTATTCTGCTCTCTTCGCTGGAGGGTTACGCAATCACGACTGTCAAGGTCGCCGGTGTCGATCACGAGTTTGCCGCTATCCCCGGTGTGATGGAGGATATGTTGAACATCATCCTCAAGCTGAAGCAGGTTCGTTTTATCCGCACAGTCGATAATCAGGATGCCGAAAAAGTGTCCATTAACGTTGCGGGTGTGACGGAGCTGACTGCCGGATATATCTCGAATTACCTGTCGTTCTTCAAGGTGCTCAACCCCGAGCTGGTGATTTGCCACCTGGCTCCGGGCACGAAGATGCAGATGACGCTCACGATCGGCAAAGGCCGCGGTTATGTCCCGGCCGAGGAGAATACGCCTGCCGACTGCGAGTTCGGAACGCTGCCTATCGACTCGATCTTCACGCCGATCAAAAACGTGAAGTACTCGATCGAGAACTACCGTGTCGAGCAGAAGACCGACTACGAGAAGTTGAATTTGGAAATTACCACCGATGGGTCGATTCACCCCAAGGAGGCTCTGAAGGAGGCCGCCAAGATTCTCATTCAGCACTTCATGCTCTTCTCCGACGAGAAGATCACGGTCAACATGGAAGACACGAACGGCACGGAGGAGTTCGACGAGGACGTTCTCCACATGCGTCAGCTGCTCAAGACGAAGCTCTCGGATCAGGATCTGAGCGTTCGCGCCCTGAACTGCCTGAAGGCTGCCGACGTGGATACGGTGGGTGACCTGGTGAAGCTGAACCGCAACGACCTGCTGAAGTTCCGCAACTTCGGCAAGAAGTCGCTCACGGAGCTGGACGAGCTGCTGGCTTCCCTGAACCTGAAGTTCGGAATGGACGTATCAATCTACAAACTTGACAAAGACTAATTTATGAGACACAATAAGAATTTCAACCACCTCGGCCGTCAGGCGGGACACCGCAAGGCGATGCTGTCGAACATGGCGTCGTCGCTGATTCTGCACAAGCGCATCGAGACGACGCTCGCCAAGGCCAAGGCCGTACGCATGTTCGTGGAGCCTCTGGTCACCAAGTCGAAGGAGGACACGACCCACTCGCGCCGCGTCGTATTCTCGTACCTGAAACAGAAGGAGGCCGTGACGGAGCTCTTCCGCACGATCGCCCCGAAGATCGCCGAGCGTCCGGGAGGCTATACCCGCATCCTGAAGACCGGCTTCCGTCTGGGCGATGCTGCCGAGATGTGCATCATCGAGTTCGTTGATTTCAACGAGGCCTACACGCTGGGCATCACGCCGGCCGCTGCCGCCGAGGCGAAACCCAAGACGCGCCGTTCGCGCAAGTCGGCCGCCAAGAAGACCGACGCCGTCGAGGACGCTACCGTAGTCGAGGGCGAGGCCAAGAAGGCTGCACCGAAGGCCCCGAAGGCTCCCAAGGCTGCATCGGCCAAGACCGCTGCTCCGAAGGCTGCCAAGAAGACGAACGTGGGCAAGAAGATGTAATGCGGGCCGGACCCGAGGTCCGGTATCCCGAACCGAAAGTCTCCGGAGGGCGTGTCGCAGGACAGACCTCTGGGGGCTTTTTCTTTTTTCGAAAACCTGAAAACGATACCGTATGGGAAGAGTTGTCAAGATAGGGGCCCTGCTGCTCCTCGGGCTGGTGTGGACGGGCTGCATTTTTGCGGACGATGCGTCGCAGACGCGCAACCTCGACTCGCTGCTGCTCGCGCTCCGCGACCGGGACCAGGCGGTGCGCCGGGAGGTGCTCCGCCTCTCGCAGCAATCCCCGTCGCCGGTCGATTCGCTGCTGTCGGCCTATGCCCGGATGCAGGAGGTCGATGCCGGGAATCAGCGCATGGTCGCAGGGTTGCTTGAGGAGGGCTGGCCCGAAGAGATCTCCGACGAGGCGGGCGAGGCCCTCTGGCTCGTTATCGACCATGCCGACCTCGAGATGCAGCGGCGCTTCATGCCCCTCGTCGAGGAGCAGATGAAGGCCGGGCGTCTCGCGAAATCGAGTTATGCCACGCTTCTGGACCGGATGCTGATGCGGGAAAACCGCCCTCAGCGCTACGGAACGCAGACGCGCTCCTTTACGCGAATCGTCGAGGGTGATTCGGTGTGCGACCAGCGTGTGTGCTATGTCTGGCCCGTCGAGCATCCTGCGAGTCTCGATTCGCTGCGGGCAGCGATGGGTTTGATCCCTATCGGCGAGTATCTGCAGGCGGTGGAGGAGACCTACGGCGGGCGGTGTATCTGGAATCCGGAGCTGACCGTGGAGCAGCTCGAGGCCCTTCTGCCTGATGAATAGTTGCGGTATTCGGGGGCTCGGAGGAAAAATTGCAGAAAAAAAGAGAGGATGTCCGTCGATTTTAGATTCCGTTCAGAATCGAGCGCGATCTTTGTATCGTAAAAGAAAACGAAATTCGTTCAACCTCTAAAAAATGAAAATTATGAAAAAGATTCTTGTTTCTGCAGCCCTCCTCTTTGCCGGAATCACCGCCTCGTTCGCCGGAGATCGCGAGCGCCCCATCACGCTCGACAAACTGCCTGTCGCGGCCCAGGAGTTCCTCGCCGCGAATTTCAAGGATCTGACGCTGGCCTATGCCGTCGAGGACCCGAAATTCATCGGTTCGGAGTACGAGGTGACCTACACCGACCGTACGGAGGTCGATTTCGAGAGCAACGGCGAGTGGTCGTCGGTCGAGCGCAAATACGAGGCCGTGCCGGCGGCGATCGTTCCCGTACAGATTGCGGATTATGTCAAGAATACCTTTGCGGGTCAGTTCATCAAGAAGATCGACCGGGACAAGTACACCTGGGAGGTGGAGCTCTCGAACGGTCTGGAGATCAAGTTCGACCGGAAGTTCCAGGTGATTGACATCGACGACTGATGTACGGCTGGACCTGCCGGATTACAGCGCGGACCCTTTGGGTTCCGCGTTTTTTTGTCTCGTGTGCCGGCCCTGCCACCTGCCAGTCTTCGAGCCTCTTCGCGCAGGACGTTCCGCACCCTTGTCGTAACCCGGTTTCCGGACAGCACCAGACCTGTGTTCTCCGCAACGCTCTGTTTCAGGCGCGCCTGTTTCTTTCGGGGAACAATTCCTGCGGACCGAGATGAAACACCCCGGATTCCGCTATGGCCGGAATCCGGGGTGTTCGTTCGGGATCAGTTCCGATTATTTGGCGAATCCCTTGCCGATGGCGAGGAAGTCCTCGGCCTTCAGGGCGGCACCGCCGATCAGACCGCCGTCCACATCCTCCTTGGCGAAGATCTCTGCAGCGTTCGAGGGCTTGCACGAACCGCCGTAGAGAATCGGGCACTCGGCAGCTGCGGCGCCGAACTTGTCGGCGAGCACCTTGCGGATGTAGGCATGGATCTCCTGAGCCTGGTCGGCCGTGGCGGTCTTGCCCGTACCGATGGCCCATACGGGCTCGTAGGCGATCACGAGGTTCTTGAACTGCTCCTCGGTGAGGTTGTAAACGACCTCCTCGATCTGGGCCTTCACTACGTCGAAGTGCTTGCCGGCCTCGCGCTCCTCGAGGTTCTCACCCACGCAGTAGATCGGCGTAAGGTTGTTGGCGTAGGCCTGCTCCATCTTCTTGTTGAGCGTTGCAGAGGTCTCGCCGTAGTACTGGCGGCGCTCCGAGTGGCCGAGGATTACATACTTGCAACCCAGGGCGGCGATCATCGAGGCTGCGACCTCACCCGTGTAGGCACCCTTGGCCTCGGCGGCGCAGTTCTGGGCACCCAGCTCGATGTCCGAACCCTTCAGGGCCTCGGCGACCATCGACAGGTGGGTGAACGGCGGGCAGACGATGAAGTTTACGCACGAGCATACCTCGCCGCGTCCGGCTACGACGCCTTTTGCCAGTTCGACTCCTTCGGCAGGAAGCGTATTCATCTTCCAGTTGCCGGCAACGATTTTCTTTCTCATTTTCGGTCTGTTTTTTATTTGTGTTAATGTGTTCTGTCTTTCATCCCTGGGTTGGATCCGGCCTGTCGGAGCGCGGCTATGGCTCCTGCGTTCCGACGGGCCCGGCAACCTGAGTTATTCCTGCTCCGAGCACCACGCCTTGACCTCTTCGATCGAGGGGGCCTTGAGTCCGAGCTTGTTCTTCTTGTTGAAGCCGCACAGGTCGTTGAAGAACTTGCCGGGGGCCAGTTTGCGCAGCGACTCCACGGTGATGTAGCCCATCTTCTGGATCACGGGCGCCCACTCCTCGGGGACGCCGATGGCCGTATAGCACTCCACGGGGTCGGCCACGATCTTCTTCTCGGGACGCATCTGCGGGAAGAAGAGAACGTCCTGGATCGACGGCTGGCCGGTCATGAACATCGTCAGACGGTCGATGCCCATGCCCATACCCGAGCAGGTCGGCATACCGTATTCCAGCGCGCGGACGAAGTCCATGTCGATGAACATCGCCTCGTCATCGCCCTTCTCCGAGAGGCGCAGCTGCTCCTGAAAGCGCTCCAGCTGGTCGATCGGGTCGTTGAGCTCCGAGTAGGCGTTGCACAACTCCTTGCCGTTTACGAACAGCTCGAACCGCTCCGTGAGATCCCGGTTGTCGCGGTGGCGCTTGCACAGGGGCGACATCTCGATGGGGTAGTCGCAGACAAACGTCGGCTGGATGAGCTCCTCCTCGCAATACTGGCCGAAGATGGCGTCGATCAGTTTGCCCTTGCCCATCGTGTCGTCGATCTCGACGTTCAGGCGTTTGCAGGCCTCGCGCAGCTGCTCTTCCGTCTGTCCCGTGATGTCGTATCCGGTCTTCTCGCGGATGGCGTCGGTCATCGTCAGGCGGCGGAACGGAGCCTTGAACGAGATCTTCCGGCCGTCGATTTCGAGTTCCGTGGTGCCGTTCACCTCCATGGAGATGCGTTCGAGCAACTGCTCGGTGAACTCCATCATCCAGCGGTAGTCCTTGTAGGCGACATAAATTTCCATGCAGGTGAACTCGGGGTTGTGCGTGCGGTCCATGCCTTCGTTACGGAAATTCTTACCCAGCTCGTAGACGCCGTTAAAACCGCCGACGATGAGTTTCTTGAGGTAGAGTTCCGTTGCGATGCGCAGGTAGAGATCGATGTCGAGCGAATTGTGGTGCGTAATGAACGGCCGAGCCGATGCACCGCCCGGAATGGGCTGCAGAATCGGGGTCTCGACCTCGATGTAGCCCTTCGAGTTGAAGAACTCGCGCATCGTCGAGATGATCTTGGCGCGCTTGGCGAAGACCTCCTTGACCTGCGGATTGACGATCAGGTCGAGGTAGCGTTGGCGGTAGCGGATCTCGGGATCGGTGAAGGCGTCGAACGTCTTGCCGTCCTTCTCCTTGACGACGGGCAGCGGGCGGATCGACTTCGAGAGCACCGTGAAGCGCTTGCAGTGCACGGAGAGTTCTCCCGTGTTGGTTCGGAAGGCGAAGCCTTCGACGCCGATGAAGTCGCCGATGTCGAGCAGCTTCTTGAATACCGTATTGTAGAGCGTCGGGTCGCCTTCGGGGCAGATGTCGTCGCGGCGGATGTAGACCTGGATACGGCCCGTATGGTCCTGCAGTTCGAAGAACGAGGCGCTGCCCATGATGCGGCGCGACATGATGCGGCCGGCGATGCGGACGTCGTCGTAGTTGTGCTTCGTGTCGTCGTAGTTTTCGGCGATTTCACGCGCCGTGGCCGTCACCTCGTAACGTGCGGCCGGGTAGGGCTCGATGCCCAGGTCGCGCAGCGCCTGGAGCGATTGTCTGCGAAGCTGTTCCTGTTCGCTGAGTTCGATTGCCATATCTTCTGATTTTGATGATTCTCGGTTATTATGTCGTATATCCCTGCAAAAGTAGTGAAAAACGAGCAAATTAACAACTGCACCAAAATTCATCGCATGTGATCTTGTCTGTCTTGTAAATATTTCCTATATTTGACTTATGCCGTTTTTTTGGTATAACCCCTTCAATCTCATCAAAAAGCCTATGAAACAGTTCGACTTTTTCTCAGACAGACTGCAGAAGGTTCTCCCGCTTCTTTGTGCGGCCCTTCTGTCGCTTTGCCCGTCGCTTTTCCTGACGGCCTGCGGCGGGGATGAATCTACCGACGATACCTATGCCGCAGTGGTGGCCACGACATTTACCTTCAATGAAGAGGATCCCTCCCTGAACCGGGTGGAGGTCCTGGCCAATACCGCCTGGCAGGTCTTCTGGACCCCTGCAGATGCCGTTGTCACCGTGACTCCCGCCTCCGGGTCGGGAAATGGCTCGTTCACCGTGACCGATATGCCTGCCGGGACAACCGTGCAGTTCGGCGTGAAAACCCGGACTGGGGACTTTTTTACCCGCTATGCGACCGTGACCCGGGAGGCGGCAGCTTCGGAAAACGTGTCGCTCTCGGTTACACCGTCGGAGCTGACCTTCGATCCTGCGGGAACGAATCAGATCCGCGTGACCTCGAACAGCATCTGGACGGTCTCCTCGACCAATGCGCAGCTGGCCTTCTCTCCGGAGTCCGGCTCGGGTGACGGGGAGATCACGGTTACGGCAGCCCCGGTGGGGCAGTCCTCGCTGACTGTCACGGCCGGGACGGGCGCTGAGGCGAAAACCGCTACCGTGACCGTCTCGCGCGAAGAGGAACCTTCGGGCGAGGTGATCTTCAACCTTGATTTCGGGAACGGCTCCAGTGGCATATGGGCCGACACCAACGAGGAGTGGAAGACCCAGACCGGAACGGGTGCTTCGGCGGTGACCTACGCTTCGAGCCGCATGCGGATCAACAACGACAACTACGGGTCGGCGAACCGTTATCCCGGAGCCTCGGGACAATGCTATGCCAAGATTTTCACCGACGGCGATCCCGGTTATTTCGAGATCCGCAACATCACGCTTCCCGCCTCCGAGCGCAACTACGAGCTCTCGTTCGGAACGATCTTCCTTGCCGGGGACATGAACCTGGAGGTGAGCTCCAACGGCACGACGTGGAAGGCGCTGAGCTATACGGGCGCATCGACCTACAACGTCTGGACCAAGGCGGTCGTGGGCTTCACCCTCGCGGAACCGGCCTCTGCGCTTTACATCCGCTATTCGGTGACGGGCGTGCAGCGCACGTACGGGTTGAATTTCGATGATGTCGTTCTGGTGTCGGGCGGCGGCGGACAGGTCGTCGATCTCGGGAAGGCCCCGACGGAGTATCGCTGGGCCGAACTCCCCGCCATGCCGAGCGACATGACCAACAAGAAGATCAATACCCATTGGGCTTCGACGGTCTCCTCCAATCAGTATCTGCGCAACTACACCTATTGCTACGACACCTACCGTCACTGCCCGCTCTGGATCGCCCATCCGCAGCACGCCTGCTACGAGGAGGGATCCGGACGCACGGATGTTTGGAAGAAGGACCCGTATATGACCGATGCCGAACAGGCCATCATCTATCCCTTGCCCGAAGTCAATGGCAACAGGGCGCTGTCGCTCTATACCGAGAGTCTCAACCGGCAGTGGACCCGTGGACACATGCTGATGTCCAATTATCGGGGCGGTACGGGTAAGGAGATCAATGCGCAGACCTTCTATTCGTGCAACATCGCTCCGCAGGGAGGTGAGGCCTTCGACAAGTTGTGGAATGCGGCCGAGATCCGGATTCAGGATAATTATGTATGTGCCGATACGCTCTATTGCGTTTCGGGAGCCTATTTCGAGAACGATGACCTGAAGGCCTATGATGCCAGCGGCTGGAATGGCGATGTCCGCTACTATGTCTCCGGATATTCGAAGGAGTGCGTTGTCCCGACCCATTATTACAAACTGGTCTTGCGTACGCGCAGCGGAAATACCGGGAAACACATCCAGGAGTGTTCGGCCAACGAACTCAAGGCCGTCGGTTTCTGGTTCGAACATGCCGACCGGATCAACGGCTCGACCTCACCGACGCTCGACAAGAGTTACTTGAGGTCCGTGGAGTGGATCGAGCAGAAGACCGGCTTCACCTTCTTCCCCGACGTTCCCGCCGAGGTCAAGCGGCAGTGCAATCCCTCGGATTGGGGCTTTTGATCCGGGACGAAGCGAATCCGAACAGACAGGGAGTGCTGCCAGGCACTCCCTGTCTTTGTATCCGGCGGGCGGCGGGACGGTCGGGAACGGCTGGGCGGCCGGTGGCTTCAGTCCCGAATCGCAGGGAGGTTATCTATCGGTTGCCTCCCCTTCTCCTGTCTTCAACCGGCGGTAGAGTGCGTGGGCTCCCAGTCCCAGGGCCGCACCCAGCAGGGCCCCCCAGACAAGATCCATTGGAAAGTGTTTTGCCAGATAGATGCGCGAGTAGCAGATCGCCGCGGTGCAGAGCACCATCAGCAGGGTGAACCACCGCCGGCGGATCGTCGTGCAGGCGAGTACGGCGAGTGTTACGGAGGTGGCGGCATGGGCCGAGACGGTGCCGAAGCGGCCGCTCACAGCCTCGGCGGGAACATGCACCGCCCAGTCGCCGGAGTAGCCAGCTGCGGCCAGCGCTTCGGGGGAGAGCCTCCGCAGGACCCGTAGCGAGTCGGGCGCGATGTCGAGTCCTTCGAGCGAGGGGGTGAACATCGGCCGCCAGCGGGGTTCGAGACCCGGCAGCAGACCGCCCAGCGGCCCGTTGTGCTTGAAGATGCCGGCCACCATGTCGGCCAGCCCTACTGCGGCGGCCATCAGAAGGAGGAAGAGGAGAGTCCCCCGCCAGCCGGCCCGGCGCCAGACGAGCCAGAGGATCAGCGCATAGAGCGGCAGCCACATTGCGACGCCCGACAGGGCGAGCATGATCCGGTCGCAGAGCGCTCCGCCGTCGAAGTTGAGCGCGAGGAAGAGTTGTTCGTCGAAAGCCATGGGCGGTGCGGTGTCAGAACTGGAAGTAGATGAAGGGTTGGATGTCGCTCGACTTGATCTGCATGACGCACCAGATCATCGCGGCGGCCAGCAGCACCTGCAGCGCGAGCGGTGCGCAGGTGACCACCCGCTGTGCGGCGGCATCGACGCGGGCGGGCAGGAAGTGCAGCAGGTAGCCCGTGGCGATGAGGACGAAGACGCCGGCGTACCCGGCCACGACCTGCGGGATCATCGGAGCGTTGAAGTTGTGGAAGATCTGGTGGAGCATCAGTGAGACGGTCTGCATCGACTCGGCGCGGAACATCAGCCACCCGAAGCAGACGAGGTTGAAGGTGAGCAGGATGCCTCCGATGCGGCTCAGGCGGTGCATCTGCGAGCCGTCGGCCTTGGCTCCCGGAACTGCGGCCATCCAGATCTTGTGCAGCGCCAGGGCTGCGCCGTGCAGGCCGCCCCAGAGGATGAACCGCACGGCTGCGCCGTGCCACAGTCCGCCCAGGAGCATCGTTAGCAGGAGGTTCACGTAGGTGCGTACGCGGCCCTTGCGGTTGCCGCCCAGCGAGATATAGAGGTAGTCGCGCAGCCACGACGAGAGCGAGATGTGCCACCTCCGCCAGAATTCGGTGATCGTCGCCGATTTGTAGGGGGCGTCGAAGTTTTTGGGGAAATGGAATCCCAGCAGCAGGGCGATGCCGATGGCCATGTCCGAGTAGCCCGAGAAGTCGCAGTAGATCTGCAGCGCATAGGCGTAGATGCCCGCCAGACACTCGAAGCCGGAGTAGAGCAGCGGCTCGTCGAAGATGCGGTCCACGAAGTTGAGCGAGATGTAGTCCGAGATGATCGCCTTCTTGAACAGTCCCGTGAGGATCAGGAAGACTCCCGTCCCGAACATCGTGCGCGTAACCACCGGGTTGCGGCGGATCTGCGGGATGAAGTCGCGCGCGCGGACGATCGGGCCGGCCACGAGCTGCGGGAAGAACGAGAGGTAGAAGAGATATTCCAACCAGTTCGTAAGGGGCTGGAGCTGGCGGCGGTAGACGTCGATCGTGTAGCTCATCGACTGGAAGACGAAGAACGAGATGCCGACCGGCAGGAAGATGTTCTGGAACTGGAGGAATCCGGGCCCGAACATCTGGTTGGCGATCTCCACCAGGAAGTTGGTGTACTTGAAGTAGCCGAGCATGCCGAGATTGACCGCCACGCTCAGGGCTACGAGTGCACGTCTGATGCCGCGTCGTTCGGTGCGGGCGAGGGCCCGGGCGATCAGGAAATCGCTCGTGGCGGCGAAGACCAGCAGCAGGAAATAGATGCCGCTCGACTTGTAGTAGAAGTAGAGCGAGAAGAGGATGACGTAGACGATGCGGGCCATCGTTGCCCGGCGCAGTGCGCTGTAGAGCAGCAGGAACCCCGCGAAGAGGAACAGGAACAGCCCGCTGCTGAAGATCAGCGGCGAGGAGGAGTCGTAGGCGAGCAGCGCCTGCAGCCTTTCGGCGATGCCATCCGTGGCGGGGAGGGTCATGATCGGGGATCGTTAAGGTTTTTTCCCGGAGTGTCGGGAAGCAGCATCCGGTCGATGCGGGCCCTCTGGCGCGGGCTCAGGATCGGGGCGGCGGCCTCGCGGCGCACCTCCTCGGCCCGCTTCCGGGCGGCTACTTCGGCCGTCAGTGCGTTCAGCGCATCGACCAGCGCCCAGGCCACGCGGCTGCCGCCCGCATAGTTGATGTGGGTGTAGTCCTTGCCGGCCCAGCCGTTCTGCACGAAGCGCTCCATGCCGCCCTGGGCCCGCATGGCGTCGCACGTGGGCCAGAAGGCCGCACCCGTGTTCCGGGCCGCGCGGCGCTGGCTTTCGGTCATGTGGGGCAGGGCATCCATCGGCTCGAAACGTCCGTCGTTCTTCACCGAGCGGTCGCTGACGCCCAGCACCAGCACCGCAGCGCCCGGGAAGCAGCGGCGTACGAAGTCCACCATCTTCTCGATCTGCTGCGAGTAGCCCGTGTAGTTGTGTACGCCGGCCTGCATGATGTTCAGCCCGTACTGGAGGATCACCAGGTCATAGCCCGCGAGGGCGTCGATCCGGGCATTGACGGCCGGGTCGGTCCAGAACATCGCCTGTCCGTTGTTGCTCCGCACCGAGTAGTTGTCCACCACCACGCCGTCGCCCTCGAAGATGCCGCCGTAGCCGATGAATCCCTCGCCGGGCGTGAGCACCCGGCACGTCAGGGCGTGGATGTGGGGGGCGCGGATGACGATCTGGCGGACCGCCTCGTCGGCCGGTATGTCAAACGTGCGGCGCAGCGTGTCGTTGAGCGTCACCTCGATGCGGCTTTCTCCGGGCGAGCGGAACAGAAGCCGTGCTCCCGTGCAGGAGTCGAGCCGTGCACGGGCGTCGGTGTTCTCCCAGCGGGTCGAGGCTCCCGCTGCCGGCTGGCTTACCCAGCCTGAGACGAAGAAGTGGTCGCGGAGCCCCTCGGGTGCCTTTTTGCGCTGCATGATGTTGTAGGTCGTCCATCCCTTCGATTCGGTGCGGACCGTGCGGCGGAATCCCGTTAGCGGCGAGGCCATCGGGGCGAAGCCCGTGCCGCCTCCACCGTAGGCTGCCTGGAGTTTTTCACGCAGGTCGGCCGTCAGGATGTCGCCCTCGACGAACGAGTCGCCGAGAAAGGCGATGCGCACCGGGCGTGGGGCATGCAGCAGCGTGTCGCAGAAGGCCCGGATTCCCGTTCCCGTGGTGTCGAAATCCTCGATCGGCGTCAGTTCTGGAAGCAGCCGCACGGTGTCCGGGCGTCTCGGGCGGAGCGGGAGCGTGTCGCGGCGCAGATCCCACTCGAACGAGGCGGGAGCTTCGCGCGGGGTACTGTCGGCCTCGATGCGCGAGATGACCTCCTCCATGTCCACGTGGAACTCCTCCTCGTCGAAGAGCTGCGGCTCGGCGGCCTCCGCGGTCGCCTCTGCATCGCCGAAGTCGATGAGGTCCGAGAGGATGTTGGCGCGGCGGAGTTTCACGCCGCCCAGGCTCTGCGGGGGTATGAAACTGACGGCCACGAGCACCGCTATGAGTGCCGCAGCCGCCATCCAGCCTTTGTGCAGGTAGTCTTTTTCGGGGGAACCCATCTCCTGCAGGTTAGTCGCGACGCCCGCCGAGGATCAGCAGGACGTAGTAGAGTACCGAAGCGATGGCGCTCAGCGCGGCCACCAGGTAGGTGCGGGCCGCCCACGAGAGGGCCTCTTTGGCCTGTGCAAGCTGGGCGCCCTGCATCGTGCGGCTCACCTGCAGCCACTCCAGTGCGCGGGCTGAAGCGTTGTATTCGACCGGCAGCGTGATGATCGAGAAGAGGGCCGACACGGCGATCATGCCCACGCCGATCCAGCAGAGCAGTTCGTTGCGCGTCGAGGCGAGGATCACCAGCCCGAGGATGATGACCCACGTGGCGGCCGACGAGGCGAACTGCACCACGGGCACGAGCTGCGAGCGAAGCACCAGCGGGGCGTAGCCGCGGGCGTGCTGTACGGCATGGCCGCACTCGTGGGCCGCAACGGCGGCCGCGGCGACGCTCGTCGAGGAGTAGACCGCATCGCTCAGATTGACGGTCATCGTCTGCGGGTTGAAGTGGTCGGTGAGGTGCCCGCCGACATGCGTGACCTTCACGTTGTGGATGTTGTTGTCGCGCAGCATTTTTTCGGCTACCTCGGCGCCCGTGAGGCCGCCGGGGAACTGCACCTTCGAGTATCTCTTGAAGACGGACTGCAGGCGCGCCTGCACGAGGAATCCGATGACGCCGATGGCGATGATCAGAATGAACATGCCGGTCGTGGCGGCCGAGTAGCGTGAGGCGGCCGATTCGGCGTAGAGGTTTGCCTGAAGCAGGATGATGAGCGGTTGTACCATAAATCGTTCGTGTTTTTATCGGTTCTTGCGGTACGTGTAGTAGGCCCCGGCCTGTTGTGTGGGCATCAGTACCATATCATTAACGTTCATGTGGGCCGGTAATTGTGCGGCCCAGGCGATCGCCTCGGCGATGTCGTCGCCCGTGAGCGGCTCCACGCCGTCGTATACGCGGTCGGCGGCTTCGCGGTCGCCGTGGAAGCGGACGAGCGAGAACTCCGTCTCGACCATGCCCGGGCGGATCTCCGTCACCTTGATCCCGGCCGACAGCAGGTCGGCGCGCATCGACTGCGAGATGGCGTGCACGGCGTGCTTCGAGGCGCAGTAGACCGCGCCGTTCTCGTAAGGCTCCGTGCCGGCGATCGAGCCGATGTTGAAGATGTGTCCGCCGCCTGCGGCGACCATCTTCGGCGCGATGACGCGCGTCACGTAGAGCAGCCCCTTCACGTTGGTGTCGATCATGGCGTCCCAGTCGCGCGTGTCGCCCCGGTCGATGTGCTCGAGCCCGGCGGCCAGCCCGGCATTGTTCACCAGCAGGTCGATCCGTTCGAGCGGCTCCAGCGCCCGGCGCACCTCCTCCTCCGAGCGGACGTCGAAGGTGAGGGTCGTGCAGCGGCCGCCGGCCGATTCGATGTCGTGCTGCAGGGCGGCGAGCCGCTCCGCGCGGCGCCCCGTAGCGATGATGTCGTAACCTTCGCGGGCGAGCCGCAGTGCGGTGGCGCGCCCGATTCCCGAGGTCGCACCCGTGATCAATGCCTTTCTGTTCATGGCGAAAACTGCCTCTCGGCGATTAAAAAAACGTTATTTCGGGCAAAAATACGAAATTATGTGTTACTTTGCATAAATTTTCGGATAAAAACAGCTGCCGTGAATCTCTCGTTTTTCATCGCCCGCCGCATGGCCCGACCCTCGCCGGAGAACAAGCCCGGCGTGATGGAGCGTATTGCCGTGATCTCCGTGGCGTTGGGGGTTGCGGTGATGATCCTTGCGCTGGCCGTCATCATGGGGTTCAAGCGCGAGGTGGCGCACAAGATGGCGGGATTTGCGGCCCATGTTTCGGTGACCGACATCCGGGGTGTCCAGTCGCTCGATGCCCGGCCCGTGGTGCGGAGCCGGCACCTCGAGGAGCTGATCCGCTCGATGCCGGGCTTCGTCTCGATGGCGCCCTATGCGCTGCGCGGAGGCATCGTCCGCACCGAGGATGCCGTCGAGGGGGTGGTGCTCAAGGGGGTCGATGCGACCTACGACTGGCGCTTTTTCGACGAGTGGCTCGTTGCCGGGGAGCTTCCCCGTGTGGGCGACTCGATCCGTACGAAGGACATCCTGCTGTCGCAGACCCTCGCCTCGAAGCTGCGCCTCGGTCCCGGGGACAAGGTGGAGATGCTCTTCGTCGAGCCCGGCGAGCTGCCGCGCCGCGACCGCTTCAAGGTCTCCGGTCTCTACGCCTCGGGAATGGACGACATGGACGAGCGGATGATCCTCACGGACCTGCGCAACGTGCAGCGGCTGGCCGAGTGGTCCGGCGACGAGGTCTCGGGTTATGAAATACTCCTGGAGCGGGCCTCCGATGCCGACGCATGCGCCGCACGGCTCGGCCATGTGCTCCTGTACGACGACGACCCCGCGACGGCAAACCTCGCCGTGACGAGCGTTGCGGAGCGCTATCCCAACATCTTCGACTGGCTGCGGGCCCACGACGTCAATGCAGCGGTGATCATTGTCATCATGCTCGTCGTGGCCTTCTTCAACATGGCTTCGGCCCTGCTGATCCTCGTGCTTGAGCGGACGCGCATGATCGGCCTGCTGAAGGCTCTCGGCATGCCTAACAGCCAGCTGCGGGCGATCTTCCTCTGGCGGGCGACCTTCGTGACGCTGCGCGGCCTGGCTTGGGGCAACGCCGTCGGTCTGGGGGCCTGCCTCGTGCAGCAGGCGACGCATCTGGTCAAGCTCGATGCTGAGGGCTACCTGCTCTCGGAGGTTCCCGTGGCGCTCGATTGGGCGTGGTGGCTGCCGCTCAACCTGGGTTTCGTGGCGGCGATCGTTGCGCTGCTGCTCATTCCGACCTTTGTGATCTCGACGGTGCGACCCGACGAGACGATCCGATATGAATAACGCAAGATGAAACCGTACAATACCGATCAGACTAAGAAAGAGGAGGTGCGCGAGATGTTTGACCGCATTGCTCCCCGTTACGATTTGCTCAACCATACGCTGTCGATGAACATCGACCGCATCTGGCGCCGGCACGTGGTGCGCGAAGTGCGCCGTGCGGCGCCGCGGAGGATACTCGACGTGGCGACGGGCACGGGCGATCTGGCCATCGAGATGGCCCGCCGGATCGACGGCGTGCAGGTGCTGGCCGTCGATCTCTCGGAGCAGATGCTCTCCGTGGCGCGGCGCAAGGTCGAGGCGCGCGGTCTCGACGGACGGATCGTCCTCGACCGAGGCGACGCCGAGCACCTGACGGCCGGCGACGCCTCGTTCGATGTGGCGACGGTGGCCTTCGGGGTCCGGAACTTCGGGGACCTCGAGGCCGGGCTGCGCGAACTGTTCCGGGTTGTCCGTCCCGGAGGCCGGGTGGTGATCCTTGAGTTCTCGACGCCCCGCAACCGGATCTTCCGCACCATCTACGAGTTCTACTCCTACCGCATTCTGCCCCGCATCGGGGGCATGGTGTCGCACGACCGACAGGCCTACGCCTACCTCCCGGCTTCGGTCGGCGAGTTCCCGGCTCCGGATCGGTTCCTGGCGATGATGGAGGCGGCGGGATTCCGGCGCTGCAGGGCCCGGAGCCAGAGCTTCGGCATTGCACAGATCTACATCGGCGAGCGATGAACGGGGCTCTGCGACGCATCGTGTGGCGCTGCCTGGCGGCTGCAATCCTGCTGACGGTTGCGGTTTCCTGCCGACAGGCGGTCGAGCAGGCCCGGCACGAAATCGGCATCGAGGCGGTCGAGCGCATCGAGCGCCGGGGATCGGCGGGTGCGGTGGCGGTGCTGCGGGTGCGCAACGATTCGGAACGCACGCTGGTGCTGCGGCGTGCCCGGATCGGGGTCAGCTACGGCGGTGCGCCGGTGTGCGAGCTGGAGCTGCACGATCCGGTGCGGGTGCCTCGGCGGACGACCGGGAGTGTCACGACGTTGTGGCGGGTGCGGGCGGATGACCCGATGGCACTCTATGTACTCGAACGTCGGATCCGCGAGGGAGACCTGGAGCGGATCGGCATCCGCTACGACCTCCGTGGCCGCGGCGGTGCGGTCCCGGTAAATATTTCGGCCGAAATGATGCCGTTGTCGGATTTTTTGAATACCTTTGGCCTGTCGGCCGACGACCTTAAAAACTATCTGTAATGATACGCAGGATCTCGATATGCATCTGTTTGCTGTGCTGCGCGGCGGCTCTTCCCGCGGCGGCACAGTCGTTGGGCGCTTTCAAGCGGCAGCTGGCCGAGCCGGCCGCCTCGTCCTCGCTGTTTGGGCGGGCCCGGGTGATTGCCAGCGAATATGGCGAAACGGCCGGCAAGGTGGCCGATGCCGCACGCGCGGAGCAGCGGCAGCGGTTTGCGGGCTACCGCGTCTGCATCTTCTCGGACAACGGTCCCGAGGCGCGCGAAGGGGCCTTCGAGGCCAAGAAACTCTTCGAGGAGACCTTTCCCGACGTCAAGGTATACATGGGTTACGAGAATCCCTATTTCAAGGTCTCGGTCGGCAACTGCCTGACGGCCGAGGAGGCGATCATCCTCAAGGGCCGCGTGTCGGCCACCTTCCCGAAAGCCTTCCTCAAGAACGAGGAGATCGCCGTTTCCGATCTGGTGGAACCGTGAAGGTTCAGTCCCTTGTTAATTGTGGGGTAAAATAGTCCGGCAGAAAAATAAGCCGGTCTGCCGTATTTTTCTGTGGAATGAACTTCAGCCGCGTGAGGTGCATGATGCGCGGCGAGATCTGTCCCGGCGCATGATGTGCATGGAAGACGACCCGATATCGGTGCCGTTTGTCTTTGAATATGGCGTGGTGTCCACAGCCCTGCAGCGTGCCCGGGGATTGCAGAATCGGGTTGTGCTCCGATTTGGTCCAGGGGCCCAGGGGGTGATCCGCTGTGGCGTACCCTATGCCGTAATGGGGGCATTCGTAGCTGTTGGCAGAATAGGTCAGATAGTATGTGTTTTTATGGCGGATTACAAACGGACCTTCGTTTACTGAGGGCCATTCCTTCTCCCACTTTTGCGACATGCTGATGCAGAGTCGGGCGGTCTCCGGCCGGGGCGTTTGCAGGTCCTTCTCGAGTTCGCAAACCCATATTGCGTTGCATGTGTCGATTTTTGACCAGAAGAGGTAGGCCTGTCCGTTTTGATCGATGAAGAGCGAGTTGTCTATGTTGCGGCCTTCGATCATCGGCCGTTTTTCCTTTTGTCTGAACGGCCCGAGCGGAGATTGGGATGTGGCAACACAGATATGTTCCTCCGCAGAATAGTACATGTAGTAGGTCCCGTCGATGAGGTATACCTCCGGGGCCCAGAACCATTTGTTGCCGTAGCTGTCCCGCTTGTCGAGGGCAAGGTAGACCGTATTGTCTCCCGAGGGTGAGCTCCAGTTTTTCAGGTCCTTGGAGACGTAGACCGGTATGCCGTTGTCGCTGCCCGTGCCGTATGCATAGTAGGTGCCTTTGTCGTAGAGGATGAACGGGTCGGCCAGGGCGACCTGCTGTTCCGGATCACCGCCCCGTGCGGCGGCCGTGGTTGCGGAGAAAACGGTCGCCAGCAGAATGCATGTCGTTGCGGCAAGATGTTGCAGTTTTTGTTCCTTCATCATGGGTTGCGCATTTTTGGTTGGATAAGGTATTTTTTTCGTTGTAAATAGGCGTCGATGGCAAATTTGCTAAAACGTTATAGTAATTTTTGCTGTTTTTGCAAGTGTTCGTCTTTCTGGCTTATAGTGTTTATAATCAATGAATTGTGATTTGTGTGGCGATGTCTGCCACTGCAAAGATAAAAAATATTGATTGAATTTAGTTGCAAAAATACATTGTTCCTGCTATATTTGTCTGGTCCGACCGAGGATATAGTTCCCAATTCATGATTTATGTGTGTATTTATGTGTGTTGTCGTGGATTGGTTGCCGCGAATACTCTATTTACCAACTAAACTTAAACAATCGTTATGAACAGAAACCTGAAACTGCTCTTTTGGCTGGGTATGCTTACCGTTTCACTTGAATCGGCTGCCGCCCGGGAATTCAACGGTGTCTACGAGGGGCATAACATGGATCATGTGGCGTTTCCGGTCGGCGGTATCGGCACCGGAATGATTTGCTTCGAAGGAACCGGCGCGATATCCCACGTGTCGCTTCATCATGTTCCAGACCTTTTCCATGAGCCCTGCACGTTTGCAGCTATTTGTGTTAAGGGGGTTGAGAACGGATCCAAGGTGCTTGAGGCCAATGTCCCCGAATATAAGAAATACGGCCGGTTGAACGGCGGAATGGGTGTCGGCGGAACGACGTGGGGGCTGCCCCGTTTCGATGAGGGACGTTTCTCGGCGAGATTTCCCTTTGCCCAACTCGATCTGCACGACAACGATCTTCCGCTTGACGTTTCGATCGTCGCCTGGAATCCCTTTATCCCGAACGATGAGGACAACTCCGGACTGCCTGTCGGCGGGTTTGAATATACGTTCCGCAATACTTCGAAGGAACCGGTAGAGGCTGTATTCTCGTTTAATACGCGTAATTTCATGTATAAGACGAATGCTGCCGTTTCTTCGGTTACTCCGTTCGAGCGCGGGTTTATTCTCAATCAGGAGGCTCCCGCCAATGAACGTCATCTTGAAGGCCATTTTGCCATCTGGACAGATGATGCGCGTACGACGGTCGATCATTGCTGGTTCCGTGGCGGTTGGTTTGATCCCCTGACGATGGCATGGAACAACGTGACACGGGGAGAACTCATATCCAACGAACCCGGACCGGGTGCTCCCGGAGGTTCGCTCTATGTCCCGATCAATCTGGCTCCTGGCGAATCGAAAACCGTTCGGCTCTATATGGCCTGGTTTGTTCCCCGCTCGAATCATCGGATCGGTCCCGACCCGAAGAATGTCCGGGATTTCGGTTCCTGCTACAACGAGGCGGATTATGCGGGGCAGCCCGATTTCTATGAACCGTGGTACAGCAGAAAGTTCCGGAACGTAAACGAGGTGGCTGCCTATTGGGAGGAGAATTATGATCAGCTCAAGCAGAGAACCTCCCGCTTTACGGAGGCTTTCTACGATACGAACCTGCCCAAGGAGGTTGTGGAGGCTGTAGCTGCGAATCTGACCATTCTCAAGTCGCCCACGGTGATGCGTCAGCACGATGGCCGATTCTGGGTTTGGGAAGGCAGCGGTGACAGTTGGGGAAGCTGCCACGGCTCCTGCACGCATGTCTGGAATTATGCCCAGGCAGTTCCTCATCTCTTTCCCCGTCTGGAGCGTTCGTTGCGTGAAACCGAGTTCTTCGTGGATCAGAATACCGACGGACATCAGGCGTTCCGGGCCAATCTGCCGATTCGTCCCGTTCACCATGATTTCCATGCGGCGGCTGACGGTCAGCTCGGTGGAATCATCAAGGTCTACCGGGATTGGCGTATCGGCGGAGATAGTCTGTGGATCAGTAGGTTGTATCCGCAGTTGAAGCAGAGCATGGACTATTGCATCCGGACCTGGGATCCTCGCGAGGTTGGCGCGCTGGAAGAGCCTCACCACAATACCTATGACATTGAATTCTGGGGACCGGACGGCATGTGTACGAGTTTCTATGCCGGTGCATTGAACTGTTTCGTTGCAATAGGCGAGTATCTGGGTCAGGATGTTTCCTACTACCGGGAGTTGCTGGGCCGGAGCCGTGATTATATGGAGAACAAGTTGTGGAACGGCGAGTATTTCATCCAGAATGTCCGGTGGAAGGACCTGAATGCACAGGATCCCACTACGGCCCTGACGTTCCATAGCACCTATTCGGAGGAGGCGCGGGTTATCCTCGAGAAGGAGGGCCCCAAATATCAGTATGGCACCGGTTGTATTTCGGATGGAATTATCGGTTGCTGGATGTCCCTGGCTGCAGGTATTGATGAGCCGATCGATCCCGACATGGTGCGCAGCCACCTGAATGCCGTCTATCGGTATAACCTCAAGCACGACCTGACGGATCATGCCAATCCGCAACGTCCGGGGTATGCAATGGGGCGCGAGGGCGGTTTGCTGTTGTGCTCGTGGCCTCACGGCAACAAGCCCCAGCTTCCGTTTGTCTACAGCGACGAGGTGTGGACCGGTATTGAATACCAGGTGGCCGCCCATCTGATTTTCGAGGGTGAGGTCGAGAAGGGTCTTGATATTGTGCGTACCTGCCGTTCCCGGTACGACGGAACGGTGCGAAATCCGTTCAACGAGTATGAGTGCGGATCGTGGTATGCACGTGCGATGTCGAGCTACAGCCTGATTCAGGCTTTGACCGGTGTTCGTTATGATGCCGTCGAGAAGACGCTTTATATCGATTCCCGGATTGGCGATTTCAGGTCGTTCCTCTCCGTGGACGGAGGATATGCGACTGTTTCGCTGAAGAGGGGAAAGCCCTGCATCAAGGTGTATGAGGGACAGATTGATATCGACAAATGCCTGGTTGGAGGCAAATCGGTTGAAATAGAGAGGTTGTGAACCCACCGACAGTCCGTGTGTGACTGAACGGTCACGGGAAAGATCCTCAGGATCTTTCCCGTTTTTTTGTGCCGTAATCCTCGCTGTCGGTTTTGATTGCGATGCGGCGGTTGCGGCGGATCTGCTCCGTTGTGTGCTTTGGAGAGTGTTGCGATGCAACCGGGGTAGGCGGTGATGAGAGAGGGGCCGCCGAGGTCTCGTTCGGAAGGGCTCGGAGGTCGAAAGCGTGTTTCGCAACCTCCGGAGAGATCGTTACTGTGTGGTCCCGAATGCTGAAACGGGACATGGAGGGTAAGAGATGAGGACCGACGAGGCCGGACGTTGAAGCAGGAGGCGAAGGATAAAGAAGCGGGCAATGCCGTTTGGATTTCGGGGCGGGATAACTGGAACCGAGATGTGGAGGGCGAGAGTCGATGGGATCCGATGCTGCAAGAGCAAATGAGCGGAGTCGATTGTCGGTAAACAGAAAAGAAGAGCGAGGATCAATGCTGATCCCCGCTCTCCGGCGATTCTTTGGGAGTCTTTTTGAGAGTGTGAGAGTTAATAGGTTTCCAAATCTTGCCAGGTCGGGAACTCCGGGAATTTCGCATGGGGCTCCGCCTGATACCAGAACGTGGTGGCCGAGATGTCGGAATTCTGCTGCAGGTAGCGGCCGTCGTGGCGCCAGCCAAGGTCCTGGATGGTGATCTTCAGGCTTTTGTTGAAGCGGACCGGATCCATGATATGCCAGCGGTAAAGGCCGAATCGTTCCTGCGAACGGTATGTGCCGTCGGGACGAATGACCTGACAGAGGCCTGCGTAGGGGGTGCAGAATTCGGTGAATCGTCCTTCACGGTCGAAGTTGTAGGACCCGCAAAAGTAGTCTTCGGTTCCGGTTCCGCAGATCGTGGGGAACTTGTCGTCTCCGTCCATGAAGAACTTGATCTCGCCTTCGCCCCACCAGCCGTTGTTGTGGAGCCCCCATGCCATGTAGATACCTACATACTGGCCTTTTCCCTTGACATTGTCGATTATGGTGAAATCGGAGGTCTCGTTGTAGCGGGTGCGACGGAACTGTGCGTGGAAGTAACCGGCGTCCTCGGGAACCTCGGTCAGGGTGTAATCTATCTGGTAGTAGAGGTTCATCGGTTGGGACGGGTTGATGTTCTCGATGGTGATCTTGCACTTTTTGCGGAAGGGCATGGTCCAATAGCTGTTGAAGGCACTTCCGGGATTGACGCAGATCGGCAGCGATACGACCGGTGCATATTCGTTCCAGCCCATGCAGAAGAAGTCGGAGATGGGACATTCGACGGAGGGCTCCTTTTCATCGTCCCAGTAGATACGCATGATGCTCCAGCGCCATACGCCTGTTGGGGTCATCCAAATGTGCTGAATGGCACCCGGTCCATCGATCTCTGCGATGGTGAATGTTTCGTTCGGATTGATCGTGATGTAGGGATTGACTTTCCAGGTCTGTCCCAGATCCCGTGCGGCCCACGATGCGTTGTTTTCGTTGCGGGTCGCAGGGAGGGCCGGAACGGCCATGCCTCCTTTTCCCTTCTCTCCGGTGAAATTCTCGGGACTGATCGATCTCGTCTCGGCATTTGAAAGGCGCGACAGGTTGCCCAGATTCATTTCCAGGCCGTTGAACGGGTACTGTTGTTGTGCAAAACCCGTTGCTGCGAAGGCTCCGCAGAACAGGATCGACAATAGTTTTGTTAGCTTCATTTCATTTGGTTCAGTTAATAGTAATTTTTTTTCAGGTCAGGATAGTGCAGTATTCTTTTGCAAATATGCTAAAACGTTTTAACAAAATCAAATTTTTCGCACGGAATTTTTGACTGACGATGCTCTTTTTATTAAAACGCCCTCGTATTCAATTTGTTGCTTGAAGATCGAACCTTCCTCTATCTGCTCGATGAGTATCTCCACGGCCTTTTGCGCCATTGATTCCAGTGGCTGCTGGATGTAACTCAGGGGGGAGTAGAAGAAGTCGAATGCGTCGCCGCCGTCGAATCCGACCAGGCCCATCTGTTCCGGGACGATGATTTTGTTTCTCCGAATGGCGTGGATACAGTTTATGGAGATGGTATTTGTCGCCATGATCAGGGAATCTGCCTTGTCTTTCAGTAATTTGGATATTGCGATGTTGCAGCTGTCCGCCATGCGTCTGTGATCGACGAACATCTTGCGGATCTCCTTTTCCAGTCCGGCTTCGCGCATGGCGTCTTCGTAACCCAGGGTACGGTCGATCGTGTGTTTGAGGTTGAACTTGTAATTGATCATGCCGATGCGTCGATATCCGTTTTCAAGCAGATGTCGTGTGGCGTCGTAGCCTGCTTTGCGGTTGTTCAGGCAGACGTAGGTCGCATCGACCTCGGGGATGTATCGGTCGAGCAGAACAAGCGGGATGCGTCGTTCTATTAGGCTGTTGAATAATGTCTTACAACCGTCGCAGGGTACGATGATGATGCCGTCGATCCCTCTGCTGATCATGTTTTCCGCCAGCATGGCTGTCTGTTCCGCGCTCTCGTCCGAGTTGGCAAAGTGTACGGCATAATGGTACTTCCCGGCTGTTCGCTCCACGAACCGGGCGATGTTGGCGAAGAACGGGTTGGATATGTCCGAGACGATGAGCCCGATTGTCCGGGATTTGCCCTCCCGCAGACTTTTGGCCGCAACGTTCGGCGTATAGTTCATTTCTATGGCGACACGGCGTATCTTTTCAGCCATTTCCGGTCTGATTCTGTGTTCTTTCTCCTTGTTGTTCAGCACAAAAGATACCAAAGATGTAGATACATTGGCCTCCTTGGCGATGTCCTTGAGTGAAGTTCTCTTTTTGTTCATTATATAAATAGGTGTAGGGGTTTGCTAAAACGATTATGCAAAATTACATATTTTTTTTGATTGTGCGGTGCCTTTTGCTAAACATAGATTCTAATACAATAATACAATAAAAAACAGACATTTACAAGTGCTTTGTGTCTTGAATTATATGCCTTTGTTCGGAAAAGAGTAAAAAAAATATTTTTTTTTGTTCCGTCTGAGACTTTTTTTACTATCTTTGTGTCAGGACAGTGCGGTATAATGCGTGTTAAACGAATTATACAAATAAAAATCGAATATTTATTCTCCGTTTTTTGTGACTCAACACTCCGTGAGGAGTGTGTTTGCATGCGGGGATCATCAACCTAAAACTATTTCCATGAGATCTATCTACGCTTTCCGTTCAGGGAAACAGGTGGAAGGTAGGATATTTGCCATATTGATTGCCTGTCTTTTACTGCTGGGGTTCCCTTTTGAGGTCGCGGCGCAGCGGACCGGGTCAAAAACCTTCATTATCTCGGGACAAGTTACCGACGCGCAAACAAAACAGCCCATTCCGGGCGTAGCCGTCATGTTGAAGGCCACCAATGTCGGTGTGACGACCGACAGTGAAGGTAAGTATTTTCTTGGAGTCAATGACCCCAATGCAATCCTTGTCGTCTCTTTTCTGGGTTATAAGAATGTAGAGGAGCACATCGGCAATCGGACGCAAATCGATTTTGCACTTGAGATGGATTCGCGATCCGTTGAGGATGTGGTGGTGGTCGGTTACGGAAACCAGAAAAAGGCATCCGTCACCGGATCCCTGTCTCTGGTCGAACCCGAGGAGCTGGCCAAGGTAACCACCATGTCGCTGGCCAATACGCTCGGCGGCTCGATGCCGGGTATCATCACCCGTCAGACCAGCGGCGAACCGGGCTATGACGGAGCCATTCTCAATATCCGAGGCATGGGAACCTGGGGAAACGCCAATCCGTTGGTTCTGGTCGATGGTGTTGAACGCGACCTGAATTTGGTGAATACGGCGGAGATCGAATCGTTCTCCATCCTGAAGGATGCCTCGGCTACGGCCGTTTACGGTACGCGAGGCGCCAACGGCGTTATTCTGATCAATACGAAGAAGGGACAGATGGGACGGCCAAGATTACGCTGCGTATGGAGGCTACCCAGCTGCATGGTCTCCGTTTCCCGGACTATGTGAACGGCTATGAGTTCGCCACGCTGATGAACGAGGCCTGCACGGTCGGCGAAGTGGCTCTTCCGTGGGACGACGTAGCCCTTCAGAAGTTCAAGGATGGATCGGATCCGTACCTTTATCCGAATGTGGATTGGACGGACGCCGTCTTGAAGAAGAATACGTTCCAGACGATGAACAATCTGTCGGTATCGGGCGGTAACGAAACCATTCGCTATTATGTCAATGTCGGCTTCTCGTCGCAAAGCGGTTTGTTCAAGGAGGATCCTTCGTTTGGCTATGATACCAACTCGCGGGCTCAGCGGTATAATTTCCGGTCGAATGTCGATGTGAATCTGTCGAAGAATTTCTCCATCGAACTGGGACTCGGTGAGATCGTGGAGGATCGAACCTATCCGGGAACCCCTGCCAACGATATTTTCATGGCTTTGAAGAAGTATTCGCCCATTTCGAGCCCGATTCATAACCCGGACGGATCGTTCGGAGCCGGAAGCACGTCGTATGAATGGAACAACCCGTATGTACTGGTTACCAACAGCGGTTTCTCGAAACAGTTCCGTTCCACGACTCAGGGGTCGCTCGGTGCCAAATGGGACCTCGGAACCTTGATTACGCCGGGATTGTCCGTTCAGGGGCGTTTCTCGTACGACCACTACTATTATAACGAGGTTACCCGCAACAAGCAACCCGAGACGAAGAAGTACCTCGGTCCGGATCCCGAAACGGGCGAAGACCGCTACAACGTCATCAAGGATGAGACGGCGATGGGATACCGTATTGCCGGCAATACGTCGAACCGGGCCTATTATTACGAATTCCAGATCAATTACAACCGCACGTTCGGACGCCACACCGTGGGTGTCATGGGCCTGTTCAACCGCCGTGATTACAAGGATCTGACGGCCGGAACGACAACGCTCAACCTGCCTTACCGCCGTCAGGGCTGGGCCGGCCGTTTCACCTATGATTTCGACCACCGTTATCTTGTGGAGTTCAACTTCGGATACACCGGATCGGAGAACTTTGCTCCCGGTAAGCGTTACGGTTTCTTCCCGGCCGTATCAGCCGGTTGGGTGCTGACCGGAGAGAAGTTCTGGAATATCGACTTCATCAACCACCTGAAGATCCGCGGCTCGTATGGTCTTGCCGGTAACGACAATGTCGGAGCGGATCGATTCTTCTACCTTTCGACGGTCGATAAGAATGCCAACAGTTATCCCTTCGGGTCGGGCCAGGTAGCTCAGCCCGGTATGGCCGAGGCCATGATGGGTGCTCCGAACGCCACGTGGGAAGTCTCCCACAAGACGGATGTAGGTTTGGACCTTGAGATGTTCAATGGCGCTATCCGTTTGCAGGCAGACTATTTCTATGAATATCGAGACAATATTCTCCTGAAGCGAGCCCAGATTCCGGACATTATGGGTGCCCCCTGGGGCAATACGCCGTGGGCCAACCTCGGAATTGTCGAGAACCAGGGCTTCGACGGCATGATCGAGGTGTCGCATACGACCAGCTATGGACTCTATTTTGCGCTGCGGGGGAACGTTACCTTTGCCCGCAACAAGATCATTGAAGATGACACGGCAGAGGCGCTTTGGTCGTACCAGAATACCCGGGGAACCCGTGTAGGACAGCCGTTTGGTTACGTGGCCTTGGGCCTGTTCCAGAGCCAGGAGGAGATTGACAGTTCGCCCAAGCAGGAGCTTGGCTCTTATACGGTCGGTGATGTGAAGTATAAGGATATCAACGAAGACGGAGTGATCAATGCCTACGACAAGGTGCCGATCGGTTATGCCCGCACTCCGGAGGTCATGTTCGGTTTCGGCGGCACGATTGCCTATAAGGGCTTTGATCTGACGGTGAACTTTACGGGAGCGGGGAATACGTCCACGTTCTTCGACAGTGAAGGCATGTGGCCGTTCCAGTTGGATTATCCCGGCTACAACGTCGTTCATGAGTATTTTGACAACCGCTTCATTCCGGGCGGGGACAGCGAACGCAATGCTCGAGCCAAATACCCGGTCGTTCACAACGGAACCTCCTCGAACAACTATCAGGCAAGTACGCTTTATCAGCGTGACGCTTCATACATCAAATTGAAGACTGCAGAGATCGGTTATAACTTCCCGAAACGGATCTATGCCAAAATGGGCCTGGGCGGGCTGCGGGTCTTTGTCAATGGAAACAACCTGTTGTGTTTCGACGACCTGAAGGTTATCGATCCGGAGTCGAATTACGGTACCGGAGGCTATCCTACGCAACGTGCCCTCACTTTGGGAATTCAGGCTACTTTCTAATCTAAATTACTTTTGAAGCGATGAAATGTATCTGTAAATATTTATTGGTTTTCGCATTGGGTACATCGTTGGCCTCCTGCTCGGATTTTCTGGATATGACTCCCGATGAGGTGCTGACGCTCGACGATGTGTTCAACAACCGAATCTATACCCGGAATTTTCTGACTCATATTTATTCATGGACTCCTACCGAAGCCAACATGGCGGATAGCGGAGGTGCCTGGCGGAACCCTTATACAGGAGGTTGCGATGAAATGGAGATTGCCTTTGGCGGAGCCTATTCGCACCAGATCAACAACGGAGGCTGGAATCCTTCCAATATCAAGGATACACAGGTCTGGCCGGAATCCTACATGGCAATTCGCAAGGTCAATCAGTTCCTTGAGAACGTGGACCGCTGTCCGACCAGCGACACGGAGAAAAACCATTGGAAGGGAGAAGCTTATTTCCTTCGGGCCTGGTTCCATTTCCTAGCGTTCCGTGCCTACGGGCCTATTCCGCTGCTGGACCATTCGCTCGATCCGAGCGAGGACATGCTTTCGATCCGGCGCTCCCCGGCCGATCAGTGTGCAAAATTCATTGCCGAGGACTGCATGCGGGCTTATGAGCTGCTGAAGGATCGTCCGTATGTGGACAAGGTGACCTCTGACGGCGATTTGGGCCGTGCCACCTCGATGGCTGCGTTGGGCCTGCGTTCTCGTGTGCTGCTTTATATTGCATCGCCTCTTTACAACGGGAATACGGACATGGCCTCCTTCCGGGATGTGGACGGAACCCCTCTCATCTCCCAGACCTATGATCCCGAGAAGTGGAACGAGGCGGCCAAAGCGGCCCGACTTTGTCTCGACGAAGCTGCGGCAAGCGGTTATGTAAGGCTCTATGAGCGGGATTCGGATCCGGTTACGAACTATCAGAACATCTTCAACCAGAACTGGAATGAAGAGATTCTTTGGGCGAAGAATATCGGAACCTATGATCACTGGGAGAACTGCTGCAATCCGATCTCCTTCGGTTGTTTCTCGATCATCAACCCCACTCAGGAGATGGTCGATGCCTATGAGATGGCGGACGGCTCTACCCCGATTACCGGTTACACGGATAACGGGCTGACCCCCATTATCAATCCGGAGTCCGGATATGTCGAGGAGGGATTCACCGATACGGAATACGAAAACCGCTGGCAGAAGGGTGTCAGCAACATGTATGTCAATCGGGAACCGCGTTTTTATGCTTCGATCAATTTTGCAGGAGCCATCTGGCTTACATCCCGTGCAAGCAACTGGACCGAACCCCATACGCTCGAGTTCTGGTATACGGGCGTGGATGGCAAGAATAACGCCGGATCCGATTATTGCAAGACCGGATATCTGATGAAAAAGCTGATCTATCCGACCGTTATCCCCTTCCAGTCGTACCCGGTTCAGCAGTGGGTTTATATCCGTCTGGGCGAGATCTATCTGAATTATGCAGAGGCGCTGAACGAGTATGGCGGGCCTACCTCGGAAGTGTACAATGCGGTGAATGAGATTCGCAACAGAGCCGGCCTGCCCGATCTTCCGACCGGACTGTCGCCGGAGCAGATGCGGGAGCGCATCAAGCACGAGCGTCGGATCGAACTGGCTTTCGAGGTTCATCGTTTCTTCGATGTCCGGCGCTGGAAGGATGCGGAGCATACCGAGAACCAGCCCGTGCACTCCATGAACATCATGGAGGGAACCCATATGCAGGATCCTGCATATTATAAGCGAGTCCAGATCGAGGAGCGGGTTTTCGAGGCTCCGAAACACTACTTCTTCCCCGTTGATCAGGTGGAGGTCGATAAACGTCCCCAGTATCTTGTGCAGAGCCCCGGATGGACGACTCCGACTTCGGGCGATTGAGCGAATACGGTACATTGAATGGTGGTTTTCTTGTCACGGGTCCCGGATTTTCATATCCGGGGCCCGGGACTTGAGCCCCGTCTTGTGTAAGGCTGGTTGGAATCGAAGATGTAAGAAAAAAGATGAAGCGTTGGTTGTGTGCATGGGCGTTCTTGACCGTTTGTCTGAATGGTTTCGGTGCGGAAAGAACGGTTGAAGTCCGGTCTCCCGACGGGAAAAACCGGTTCGTCCTGTTGTATTCGTCCGAGGAGATCCGCTACGAAGTGTGGTGTGATGGCTTCCGGGTCGTCTCTCCGTCCCGTCTGGGTTTTGTCTTCGACAGCGGAGCCTGGGGAGATGGACTCGAATTGGGACGTATCGAACGAAAGCGGATCGACGAAACGTACCGGTTGGTTGTCGGCAAGGTGCGGGAGGCAAGGTCCTTCTGTAACGCCGCCCGGATTCCGTTGTCGGAGTCGGGACCGTCTGCCCGCAGGATCGATCTGGAGGTGAGGGCGTTCAATGACGGGGTGGCTTTCCGGTTCCTTTTCCCGCAACAGGAGACGTGGCAGCGCTATGTCATGTATGAGGAGCGGACGCAATTCAACCTTTCCGGCGATCCCGAGGCGTTGGTTATGTATCTGCCCGGGTATGTGAATACGCACGAAGGGCCCTATGTCCAGGTCGGCCTGGATCAGGTCGATTCGGCCCGGTTGATCGAGCTGCCTGCCACATTCCGTTATCCGGGACGCCTGTATGTGTCGATCCTGGAGGCCGGGGTTCGTGATTATGCCGGGATGTATCTCATGCGGGGAGCCGAAGGGTTCGAGGCCCGTCTCTCCCCGAAGTTGGGACAGGAGCGGATCAAGGTGGTTGCCGATTCGCTGCCGCACCGCACTCCATGGAGGGTCCTGTCTATGGGGGCCTCGATGGAGGTGTTGCTCAGGAGTACGATTCTGACCGATCTCAACGATCCTTGTGCCATTGCCGACACTTCGTGGATCAAACCGTGTCGGACGACCTTTACCTGGTGGAACGGAAATGTCGTTCCCGATACGCTGTTTTCTCCGGGGAATAATTTTGAAACCAACAAGTATTACATCGATTTTGCCGCCCGGCACGGCATAGACCTCCATGGGATCTACGGATATGCCGAGACCCCGTGGTATTACGACGACAACTTCAATTTCGGGAATGCCGGCCCCCATGCGGATCCGACCCGGCCGATCCCCTGTCTGGAGATGCCGCGGATCGTGGCCTATGCGCGGGAAAAGGGGGTCGGGCTGCATCTGTGGGTACATTGGCGGGCCCTTTATCCCAAACTCGAGGAGGCCTTCGCTCTTTACGAGAAATGGGGCGTTCGGGGGTTGATGATCGACTTCATGGATCGGGACGATCAGGAGATGATCCGCATTCAGGAGGAGTTCCTGCAGGCGGCGGCGCGCCATAAACTGTTCGTGCAGTTTCACGGTTCGAGCAAGCCTTCCGGCCTGGTCCGGACCTATCCCAACGAATTCACCCGGGAAGGGACGATGAATTACGAGGTGTGCAAATGGTCCGATGCGGTCACTGCCGACCACGACGTATCGATCCCCTTCACCCGGATGCTTGCAGGGTCGACCGATTATCATTTGGGCGGTTTTCGTTCGGAACTCCGCTCCGAATTCCGTCCCCGCTATATCAATCCCCGGGTTCCGGTGACCCGGTGTCACATGCTGGCCATGTATGTGGTGCTGGAGAATCATCTGACCATGCTGTGTGATACCCCTGCGGCTTATGAAGGAGCCCCGGGATTCGAGTTTATTCTTAAGGTTCCCGCTACGTGGGATGAGATCCGTGTACCGCATGCGAAGTTCAACCGCTATGTGACCGTCGCCCGCCGTAAGGGCAGTGACTGGTGGATCGGATCGCTCAACAACGCAGAGCGTCGTAAACTGACGCTTCCGCTGGATTTTCTGGACGAGGGCGTGGACTATCTTGCCGACATCTATCTCGATGGATCCGAGACCGATCCCGCAAATCCGCAAAAGATCCGGCGGATTGTCCGCAAGTCGGACCGGATTGAATTGCCGCTGGCTCCGGACGGAGGTGCGGCCCTGCATTTGAAACCGAAGAACAACCGTTAAACAAAATACATAAAACTACAAATCTTATGAAAACTACTGATTATCCTAAAATTGGTATCCGCCCGATCATCGATGGACGTCGTGGTGGCATCCGCGAATCGCTTGAGGAGATGACCATGGGAATGGCCCGGCGGGTGGCGCAGTTGTATACTGACAATCTGCACTATGCCGACGGCACTCCCGTCGAATGCGTCATTGCCGATACGACGATCGGAGGCGTAAAGGAGGCGGCCATGGCTGCCGAAAAATTCGCTGCGATGAATGTCGGTGCCGTTTTGTCGGTTACGCCCTGTTGGTGCTATGGCAGCGAAACGATCGATATGGACCCGCTGATGCCCAAGGCCATCTGGGGATTCAACGGTACGGAGCGTCCCGGAGCCGTCTATCTGGCCTCGGCACTGGCCGGGCACAACCAGAAGGGACTTCCGACATTCGGTATTTACGGCCGCGACGTGCAGGATCTTACCGATGGGTCGATTCCCGACGATGTGCGCGAGAAGCTACTGCGCTTCGGCCGTGCAGCCGTTGCCGTCATGCAGATGAGGGGCAAATCGTATTTGTCGATCGGTTCGGTATCGATGGGCATTGCCGGCTCGACTCCGAATCCCGATTTCTTCCAGGAGTATCTCGGTATGCGCAACGAGTTTGTCGATTGCTCGGAGATCGAGCGCCGTATCGAGCTGGGAATCTACGATAAGGACGAGTTCGATCGTGCGATGGAGTGGGTGCGCAAATATTGTATGAGCCGGGAAGGTGTGGATTGCAATCCCGAGCATTTGCAGTATGGCCGCAGCCAGAAGGACGATATTTGGGCTTACGTGGTCAAGATGACCCTGATTTTCCGGGACCTGATGCAGGGCAATCCGAAACTTGCCGAGATGGGATTCGAAGAGGAGGCCATGGGGCATAATGCCATTGTCGGAGGCTTTCAGGGACAGCGGCAGTGGACCGATTTCCGTCCGGACGGAGACTTCTCGGAAGCGATGCTCAACACTTCGTTCGACTGGAACGGCATTCGTGAGGCCATTCCCTTTGCCACGGAGAACGATACGCTGAACGGCGTGACGATGCTCCTGCTGCACCTGCTGACCAATCGTGCGCAGATGTTTGCCGACGTGCGGACCTATTGGAGCCCCGAGGCCGTGAAACGCGTGACCGGCCTCTCGCTTGAGGGCAAGGCCGCACAGGGAATCATCCACCTGATCAATTCCGGATCCTGCACGCTCGACGCGACCGGGCGGATGTCGGCAGCCGACGGATCGCCTGTTATGAAGCGCCACTGGGAAATAACTGAAGCCGATGTCGAGGCCTGTCTGGATGCGACTACGTGGTATCCTGCAGGTCGTGAGTACATGCGGGGCGGCGGCTTCTCGTCGCAGTTCCTCACCCGGGGTGAAATGCCGGTTACGATGTGCCGGATCAATCTGATCAAGGGACTGGGTCCCGTATTGCAGATTGCCGAAGGCTGGGCGGTCGATGTCGATCCCCGGATCTTCGATGTGATCAACAAGCGGACCGACCGTACCTGGCCTACGACCTTCTTTGCGCCCCGCCTGACGGGAGAAGGCGCCTTCACGAGCGTCTATTCCGTAATGAACAACTGGGCTGCCAACCACGGCGCCATCAGCTACGGGCATGTCGGTGCCGATATGATTACGCTCGCCTCCATGCTGCGCATTCCGGTCTGCATGCACAACGTGACAGCCGATTCGGTATTCCGACCCTCGGCATGGGGCGCTTTCGGCTCCGATCCCGAAGGAGCGGATTACCGTGCCTGCCAAAACTATGGACCGATTTACAAATAACAGAACGAGAATCTTATGTTGTACAGAAAAATGAACCTGGGACTCCTCGTGTCGGCGGCGATCTGTTCGGTGGCCTGCTCCGGGGGTTCAAAAAAAACTGCTATGGGAACTTATGCATATGACCGCGCGTTCTTTGCCGAACGGGGTATCGAAACACTCGAACTGACCAGTGAGGACGGAGCGTCCCGCGTATTGGTAATCCCCGCCTACCAGGGCCGGGTCATGACCTCTTCGGCTGCCGGAGAGGCCGGCGACAGTTACGGTTGGATCAACTACAAGCTCATCGAGAAAGGAGAGCTGAATCCCCAGTTCAATCCGGTTGGAGGTGAGGAGCGTTTCTGGATCGGTCCCGAGGGCGGCCCGAATTCGTTCTACTTCAAGAAGGGGGACGAACAGGTCTATGCCAATTGGAAGGTCCCCGCAGTTATTGATACCGATACCTACGACATTCGTTCGCAGAGCGGATCGAGTGTCAGCTTTACCCGTGAGTTCGCTCTCACGTCGGCCTCGGACCGGGTTTTCCAGATCGGAGTGGAGCGGACGATCGAACTGGTGGATCGGAAGAATGCCGAGCAGACGCTCGGAACGGAGATTCCCGAGAATGTGAAGTTCGTGGCCTACCGGACCAACAACGTGATCACGAACCGTGGGGATGAGGCTTGGAACCGCGACTCCGGAATGCCGTCGATCTGGCTGCTCGGAATGTTCAATCCGACGCCTACGACGACCGTATTCATTCCCTACAACCCGGATTTCACCGGGCGGATTGTCAATGACGAGTATTTCGGAAAGATCCCTGCCGACCGCCTGATTGTCAAAGACGGAATGATCTATTTCAAGATCGACGGACTGTATCGTTCGAAGCTTGGTCTTCCGGCCGGGAGTGCCCGGAACATCTGCGGAAGCTACGATTCCGAGAAAGGGGTGCTTACCGTTCTGAAGTATGCATTGCCCGACGGGGAGGTCGATTACGTCAATGGGCAGTGGGGGCCTCAGGACAACCCGTATGGGGGCGATGTGATCAACGCCTATAACGACGGCCCGACGGATGACGGCACGGTGATGGGCCCGTTCTACGAGATCGAAACCTCCTCGCCGGGAGCTGCCCTGGCTCCGGGCCAAAGCCTGGCGCATGAGCAGTATACGATGCACTTCCAGGGTGACGAAGCCTCGATCGGGGCCATTGTTCAGGCAATCTTCGGGGTGGATCTGAACCAGATTGCTACCATGTTCCGTTAATGCTGCCGGGAGCCATGAAAAAAGAACCGATTATCCCGAAGGGAATCATCTGGCCGTTCACGCTGCTTACGGTCCTCTTCTTTGCCTGGGCGGTCCCCAACAACATGACGGATACGATGTTGGCGGCCTTCAAACGGATCATGAGCCTCTCGGATTCGAAAACGGCATGGATCCAGGTCGTGTGCTATCTGCTCGGCTATGGATGTTTCGCCATCCCCGGGGCGCTTTTCATTAAACGCTATTCCTACAAGGCCGGTGTCATGTTGGGGTTGGGACTTTATGCCCTGGGCTCTTTCCTGTTCTATCCGGCGATGCTGGTTTGCGGATGGAGTATCGGGGTCGGGTTCCTGACCTTCCTGATTGCGATATTCGTCCTGTTTGCCGGTCTTTCCATCCTGGAAACCTCGACCAACTCGTATGTTTGCGCCATCGGTTCGGAGACCACGGCGACGCGACGGTTGAATTTTGCCCAGTCGTTCAATCCGTTCGGGGCAATCACCGGAGTGGTGCTTTCTCAGGTTTTCGTCCTCTCACAGCTTAACTCGATGTCGGCGGCAGAGCGTATGGCTCTGCCTGCCGAGGAGTTGGCCCGCATTCAGGGTGAGGAGCTCAATGCCGTGACGATGACCTATGTGGTTCTGGGTTTGGTGATGGTGGTTATTCTGGCTGCCATCTATCTGACCCGGATGCCGAATCTGAAGGAAGATGACAAGACGATCGATTTCAAGGGGTCCGTACGTCGGTTGCTGCACAATCGGAACTATGTCTGGGGTGTCATTGCTCAGTTCTTCTATATGGGAGCCCAGATTGCGACGTGGTCGTTCGTGATCCGTTATGCCATGCATGCGCTGCACTTCGACCGGATTGTCGCTTCATTGGGCGATGGGGCGACCACGGCCCAGATCACCGATGCCTTGCGGCATGTCGAACCCGTTGCCGGAGGGTTCTACTCCCTGGCCGAAAGCGTGGGTCTGGATGCCCTGCTTCCCCGGACCGCCGAGCAGGCCGGAGCAACCTACTATATCCTGTCTCTGATCCTGTTCGTATGTGCCCGTTTCGTTTGCACGTTCCTGATGAAGTATATCCGTCCCCGAAACCTGCTTGCCGGAGTGGGAGTCATCGCCATTGCCTGCTGCTTGGGTGCGGTCTACGGTACAGGAGCCTGGGGCGTTTATGCCTTGATGGGCATATCCGGATGCATGTCGCTCATGTTCCCCACGATCTACGGAATCGGTATCCGAGGACTGGGAGAAGACACCAAGCTCGGTGGCTCGGGTATGGTCATGGCCATCGCCGGTGCAGCCGTTTTGACGCAAATTCAGGGAATCGTGTCGGACCAGGCCGGAAGCATCGCTTTGGCCTATTGGGTACCGGCCGTGGCATTCTCCGTCGTTGTTTTCTATGCACTCGTAATCTGTCGGAAATATGATCCCGAAAAGAACTGAAAATTATGTAATCGGCGTTGATTTCGGTACCGACTCCTGTCGGGCGCTGCTCGTCGATGCCGCTTCGGGGGATGTGGCGGCCGTTTCCGTAGCCTCCTATCCCCGATGGAAACAGGGCCAGTATTGTGATCCTCTTTCCGACCGTTACAGACAGCATCCTCTGGATTATGTCGAATCCTTCGAATCCACCATGCGGGATCTCCTCGATCGGGTAGGGGCGGATGAGTTCAAGAAGGTCCGGGCTATTTCGTTCGATACGACCGGAAGTACTCCGGTGCTTACCGACCGGGCGGGAACGCCTTTGGCGCTGTGCCCCGGATTTGCAGACGATCCGGATGCGATGTTCATTCTCTGGAAAGACCATACGGCCAAGGCCGAAGCGGAACAGATCAACGCGCTGGCCCACCGGTGGGAAGTCGATTTTACCGCCTACTCCGGAGGAACCTATTCGGCGGAGTGGGCTTGGGCAAAGGTCCTGCATGTGCTGCGGACCAATCCCCGGGTAAGGGATGCCGCCTATGCCTGGATCGAACATTCGGACTGGATGGGCGCGTTGCTTACGGGACAGACATCTCCCGAGAAGGTGCTGCGGAACCGCTGCGCGGCCGGGCACAAGGCCATGTGGCATGAGTCCTGGAACGGGCTGCCGTCCGAGTCCTTTCTGTCTGCACTTGACCCGTTGCTGAAGGGATGGCGCGACCGTTTCCGGAGCGAAACCGTTACGGCGGATCGCCCGGTCGGCGTGATTTCGCCCGAATACGCCGGGCGACTGGGGCTGGCGGAAGGTACGGTGGTGGGTGTAGGCATGATCGATGCCCATGCCGGGGCTGTCGGAGCCTGTATCCAGCCCCATGTCCTGACCCGGATCATGGGTACCTCCACCTGCGATATCCTGGTATGTCCTCCCGACGAGTTGTCCCCTGCCCCGGTCCGTGGCATATGCGGGCAGGTGAACGGGTCCGTGGTGCCGGGACTGGTGGGGTTCGAAGCCGGACAATCGGCGTTCGGCGACCTGTATGCCTGGTTCAAGAACCTTTTGCTGTGGCCGGTCTGTGAGCTTTGTCCGGACGAGCTTGGAGTGATTGGCGACCGGGTGATCGAATGTCTGAGCCGGGCGGCCGAGGCTGTTCCGGTTGAGGACGCGTCTGTATTGGCACTCGATTGGATGAACGGCCGGCGTACGCCGGATGCCGATCAGCACCTTCGGGGTGCGATCTGCAATCTGACGATGGGCAGTTCGGCTCCGATGATCTTTCGAGCCCTGGTCGAGGCAACGGCGTTCGGTTCCAAGGCGATCGTCGATCGGTTCGTGGAAGAGGGCATTCGGGTCGATGCGATCATTGCAATCGGCGGAATCTCTCAGAAGTCGCCTTTTGTCATGCAGGTCCTGTCCGATGTGCTGAACATGCCGATCGACGTGTCGCGTACCGATCAGGCCTGTGCGCTGGGAGCCGCAATGTTTGCTGCCGTAGCGGCCGGACTGTATCCGGACATCCATGCGGCGCAGTGCGCCATGGGCTCCGGAGTCGGCAAGCGGTACGAACCGAACCTCGGGAACCATCGCCTGTATATGGAGCGTTATGAAAAATACCTGAAGTTGGGCAAATGGATCGAATCTGCAAAACTGTAAAGGCCTCGAGACGCTTGATGGCTTGGGTTTGTTTGGTTTTGATGCTTGGCCCGATGGGAACCGCATGTGGGCAAAAGTCCCAGGAGGTTGAGCGCAGCGGATATACCGTCCGTTTCGACTGCCGCGGAGGCGTGCCCGAGATTCCGTCGCGGGTTGTGTACGGGCCGTTCGGTGCTCCGGATATCAGTCCGACCAAGGAGGGTTATCTTTTTGTCTGTTGGGAGACGGAGGATGGCGAACCCTATCGCTTCGGTTATGCGATCGATGCGGATATTACGCTTTATGCGCGTTGGGCCGAAGCCGTTACCGTAACACTCAGGGACAACCGTGATCCCGGGGAGAGCCGCGAAATGCAGGTGGCAAAGGGAGAGAGCATGCCGGAACCCGAATGGATCCCCTCCTCTCCGGCCGGATATACATTCGGCGGATGGCATGTCGATCCGGCCTGCACGGCTCCTTTCGATTTCGATCAGGCCGTAACCGGACCGCTCACTTTGTATGCGTCCTATTCCCGGGATATCTGTCTGATCGACCAGGGGATGGTAGCCCGGGTTACGGGTCGGAGTCTCGAGGAGGAGCGGCACCTGCCGAATCCCAATCAGACGGACGTGCGCTGGGGGCTCGGCGGTACGGATCTGGGTATCATCTGGGAGATCGCTCCCGGGAGATACGGCCTCTTCTTCGGAGATTCGTATGGCTCCGATTTTGTCCCGGTTGCCGGAGGCGGCCCGGGAGCGGCCGGGGATTGGAGGTCGAATGTTCTCGCTTATTCCGAAGATTCCGACCTGTCCGACGGTTTGACGTTCAGTGGAATGGCTGTCGATCCGAACAATGCCGGAAGAGCCCGGGAGATCATCCCCCGGGAGAACTACAAGCTCTTCACTTCGATTCCCACTGCGGCCATTGCATTGGATGGAGTGCAATACGTCCATTACATGTATTGGCAGGTCGGGACCGATTTCGATCCGCTGAACTACTCTTCCATCTATCGATCCCTTGACAACGGGGCGACGTGGGAGAGCTGCCGCGACCGTATTGAATTCGACGAGGACTCGAATTTCGGGATGGTCGGTTATGCAACCCGGGAGGGAGATCCCTACTGTTACATGATGGGAACGCATATCGGCCGGTCCCGGAGTGCATACCTGGCCCGGTTCCGGTACGGTGACATCCTGGATCGTTCGGCCTATGAATATTGGAACGGCACGACCCGGCGTTGGGTACAAGGTGATGAACGGGAGGCTACGGTAGTCCTGAACGGTACGGTGGGGGAGCTCTCGGTCATGTGGCTCGAGAAGTACCGACGGTGGATCGTTCTCTACTTCGATCAGGAGAAGTACGCCATTTGTTATCGTTCGGCGGCTCGCATCAACGGGGAGTGGTCGGAGGAGCGGATTCTGGTCTCCGGTGCCGACTATCCTCAGTTGTACGGCTCCTACATCCATCCTGCTTCGGCCGGGTCCGACGACCTGTACTATACGATGTCGGAGTGGGTCCCGTACAATGTCTTTCTGATGAGGACCTCGATCCGATGTTTAGAGGATTGATTTTCGAAGGGGATCGGACAGACGTCCGGTCCCCTTTATTTTCGAAGAGAGGCCTGCTGCACGAATTTTCCGAAACTTTTTAATATCTTTGCCGCATCAAGTTGGATGCGATGTTGGGATACTGCCGGAAAACATGCGCTGCGTTGCTGCTGATACTCTTTGCCGGGTATTGGAGTTGCGTCACGCTCTTCCCGCATGCCCACCGTGTCGATGGCTTCGTCATCGTTCACTCGCACCCCTTCTCCGGCGCTGCCAACGGCACCGCACCTCAGAACCATACGCCCCAGCAGTTTCAGCTCATCGCCCATCTTTCGCTGCTGGTGATGGTTGCCGCCGTGGCCCTCTCGTTTGTGGCACGGCTGCTTGGCGTACGCTACGTGTTCCGCATGATGCGTCCGGTCGGTTGTCTCCGGCCGGCCATCCGCACCTGCTTGCTGCGGGCGCCTCCCGTGTGCTGAATCGACTCTGCGTCCATAAGGACTGCACATCCCTCCGCCGACCCGGTCCGCGGAAGGACGACGTTTCATTCATTCAGTAACACGAACCCAATCCGATGAAAAAACTTTTTTGCGGAGTGCTTTGTGCACTCCTCCTTGCCGTGATGTCTCCCGTTGCGGCACACGACGGCCATGCCGTTGAATCGTCCGACGAGACCACCTCGGGAAAACATACCGATGCCAACATCACGGGCCATGTCGTCGATGCCCGCACCGGCGAACACATCGCCTATGCCACACTGGCGCTGAAGGGTACCACGATCGGAGCCGCCACCGATGCCACGGGGCATTTCTTCCTGAAGAACCTTCCCACGGGCCGCTTCACCCTCGTCGCTTCGGCCGTCGGCTATGCCCCGGCCGAGCGGGAGGTCGAGCTCCGCGCCGACCGCACGATCGAGGTCAATTTCGAACTCCATGAGGCGGCCCTGGCCGTCGATGAGGTGGTCGTTTCGGCCAGCCGTACCGAGACCAACAAGCGCTTCTCGCCGACGATTGTTTCGGTAGCCTCGCAGAAGCTCTTCGAGAATACGGCCTCGTGCAACCTGGCCGAGTCGATGAACTTCCAGTCCGGCCTGCGTGTCGAGAACAACTGCGGCAACTGCGGAACGACCCAGCTGCGCATCAACGGTCTCGACGGACAGTACTCGCAGGTGCTGCTCGACAGCCGGCCGATCTTCAGTTCGCTGGCCGGCATGTACGGGCTCGAACTCTTCCCCGCGTCGATGATCGAGCGCGTGGAGGTGATCCGCGGCGGCGGTTCGGCTCTCTTCGGGTCGAGCGCCATCGGCGGCGTGGTGAACATCATCACCCGCGAGCCGCTGCGCAACTCCGTGGCGCTGGGCAACACCACGAACATCCTCGAGGGGGGTTCGGCCGACTTCAACACCTCGCTCAACGGTTCGTTCGTCTCGGACGACTACCGCACGGGTATCTATCTTTTCGGCATGGTGCGCTCGCGCGACTCCTACGACCGCAACGACGACGGTTTCTCGGACATCCCGAAACTCAACTCCGAGACCGCCGGGTTCCGGGCCTACTACAAGACCTCGGCCTACACGCGGCTGACAGCCGAGTACCACCACATCCACGAGTTCCGGCGCGGCGGAAATGCCTTCAACCAGCCGCCCCACATGGCCGACATCGCCGAGCAGCTGGACCACAAGATCGACGGCGGCGGCCTGAAGTTCGACTGGTTCGCACCCGACGACCGCCACCGCCTGGGCATCTACCTGTCGGCGCAGCACATCGACCGCGACAGCTACTTCGGGACCGAGCAGAACCCGACGGCCTACGGCGGGACCAACGACATGACGGTTGTGGCCGGGGCGCAGTATACCTATGCTTTCGAGCGGCTGCTCTTCCTCCCGTCGGACCTCACGGCCGGCATCGAGTACAACTACAACACGCTGCACGACGAATACCTCGGGTTCGGCCGCGACCTGCGCCAGACGACCCACACCACGGGATTCTTGTAAGGGGCAGAACGAAAACTCCAAAAGGGATAAAAGAGATGAAACGATTGTAAAGTAGATAGTTAGGATAGAACGGTCAAATTTCGGCTGCGTAATTTACCGTAATTTCAGTGCAGGAATTTCAAGGCGAAACGCCCCAATTCAATGCGTAACCGCAATATTCAGTGGTAATTCACCACAAAAACAGGCCCGCACAGCCATTTAAACGTGGTTTGTGCGGGCTTTATAGTATAATGACCGACTGTCCCCTATTTAAGCGAGGTCAGGCGCAGCGACGCCTTGATAAAAGCAAGCGCCCGGATGCGGTTGATGTGTATCTCCATCGGTTTGTGGTGCTCGTTATAGCTGACCAGCACGATGTGATCCGGTGTATCTGATTTTTGCAGGTATTTCACCGAAACGTACTCGTCTCCGTCAATGTCAAACGAAATCAGATACATTTCACCCCATATAATGCTGTGCATGATGTCATGTACCTGCTTGTAAAATACGATGTCACCGCTTTTCAGCAGCGGGTACATCGAATCCCCTACGATACGCAATCCTCCGTCGCATTTGGGGATCAGTGTCGTCTCCATGACCTCGACGATCGACTGGCTGTATTGGTCTGCAAACAACGGAACAAGGCCAGCGACGGCCTCCATGTCATATATAGGTATCTGCTGGCGGTCAATCAGACGATCGGTTCGCAGTTTGAAAACCTTATCTACGGTAACATCGGCGACATTCTCCTCGAAAGTTTCCTCACCTTTCGGGTATTCGGGATTTGTCCCTAAATTTTGGAGTTTTCGTATTGGGACATTTTGGGGGACAACTTTGGGTGCATTTATATTGTCCCTAAATTTTGGAGTTTTGGTAAGCAAAATTTCTCCTTCTCCAGTCAACAGCCAAATAGGATTTACATCGTTATAATACGAGAGAAATCTCAATAGATTTTCTTCGGAGATACCATTTGGTTGGCTTAAAACACCGTTTGTTGTTCCAGTATCTCTATAAAAAGCATATTTTGTAATACCTTTCAATTCAAGGTATTGCAAAATTCTGCGTTTTATAACTGAAAAATCTCTCTTATTTTGTTGCATAATTGAGATAACTCTATTATATTTGCGTAAAGTTTACAACACAAAAGTATTCAATTTTTTTGATTATGAGCACAGAAAACCGAGAAAAACGACTTGAGGCCATTCGGAACGGTCTCCGGCGCGGGGATAAGAAGCATATCGCACGCCTCGCAGGCGTGCATCCGGTGTGGGTCTCCTACGTGATCATGGGTCGCGGCGTAAGCGAGCGGATACTGACGATCGCCGAGAGGGTGATCGCCGAACGAGTACAGCACAATTAATACATAGAAGGATGGAACAGCCAAAACTCCGGTGCATCAAATGCAAGTGCGAAATCAGCGGCGCACATTACAATACCCCCGCCGGGCGGTATTGCGTCAAATGCTGGGACAAGGTTCCGGCCCGCAAGAAAAAGATGATGGAACAGCTGGCGATGGAACGGTTGGCAAATATGGGCCGCCTTTTCGAATAGCTAATCAGCGAGATAAGAGTAACGACAACAAAATAAAACAACTCAATACCGATATAGTTATGATACGTAAATGGATAAAAAGGCTTCTCGCACCGATCATGCGAGAAGTTCTGAAAGAGGAACAACAGTATTTTATTGAAATGCTCGATCAACAAGTTGCAGAAGCTCTTCGTCGAGCTCTTCCTCATGATGTCTGATATAGGTTTCTTTTCCGCGTCTCAAAGCTTCCTTAAATGCACCTCGTTGGTGTTCATCCAAAGCCTCAATTAAGGCATCTACTTTGGCAAAATAGGAGCTCATTCGAATGTTTACTTTTAAAAGTTCTTTACTGGTATCCATAATGACAAAATTTGGTTAAATGGTTTATTGCCTATAAAGTTAACTAAAAATCCCGTGAATGCAAAGGCATTGTTTCGGAGCGATACCGACACGGGAGCAAAAAATAGAACGTGCTTTACGATTCTGCAAATAAAACTATGAAAACGGATAAGTTGATATTGGATGCTTGCTGCGGACCTCGCATGATGTGGTTTGACAAGCAGAACCCGCTGGCTATGTTCATGGACATCCGGGATGAAGAATGCACACTATGCGACGGACGGAATTTAGAAGTACATCCGGATGTGGTTGGTGACTTCCGAAATATGCCCTTTGAGGATGCGACGTTTCGGCTTGTTGTGTTTGATCCCCCGCATCTTGTTCGCCTTGGAGCAAACAGCTACACGGCGCATAAATATGGTAAGTTATTCTCCAGCTGGGAAACAGATTTGAAGCAAGGCTTCGACGAATGTATGCGAGTGCTGAAACCCGAAGGAGTTTTGATTTTCAAATGGAACGAAACACAGATAGCTGCAAGCAGGATCATCAAAATTTTCGGAGTGAATCCACTCTTCGGCCATAAAAGTGGCAAGAACTCAAAAACACAGTGGATGTGTTTTCTGAAATCCGCCTATTAACGTCTGTTTAAACAGGTTTAAACACGGTTTTAATGATACTGCCAAACGACATACTGATACGCGCGACCTCCGACGGGCAAACCGTCTGGGTGTCGCAGCGTATGGTATGCGAGGTATGCGACATTCCCGAGGAAACGCTTCGTAAAGGGATAAAGCGCTACAAATCCTCCCTTCCTCCCTCGTGGCGGAAGGTTGCCGATCAGTCGGATTTCTTCCTGGGCAAAAAGGAGGGCAAGGCCTGGCGTTGGGGCCGCAAGGGCGGGCAGTACTACTACGACTACGACCATATCCCGAACCGGAAACCGACCTGCTACCGGGACCTGCTGCCCTCGAAAGAGGAGCTGATCGGCGCCGTCGAGGGGCAGAACCTTCGGGGCAGCCGCGAGCGCCAGGCCGAACAGCGTCGGATGATCCGGGAACAGGTGCAGCTTCTGATCGACAATACCGACATTGCCTATTACGAGGAGTACAAGGTCGGAGACCTGACGGTCTACACGCAGGATAAGGCCCGGCAGATGGCTGTTTCTGTCGCCTGGTGCCGTTTTCTGAAACGTGCCCTGTCTCGGAACGAATACAAGCGGCTCGGATTCCCTACGCAGGCCGATTTCCTCGTTCTGTGTGTCGATCTTCTCGCCGAAGCGTCCCTCGAGGGGCTGCGGATCAAGAACGCTGACAGTTTGCGCAAGAAGATCGGCGGCATTCCGGAGGACCCCGGCCAGCTCCGGGAGTGGCTCGTCTCGGGCAAATACGGCAACGATAACCGCCGGATCATCGGCAAGTTCGAACTGGTAGACTACACCACGGGCGAAGTGATGAAGATAGACGCCCACGAGACGGCGATTATGACCTACTGGCTGAATCCCGGAGGCTCGGAAAAGGATACCAAGCGGGAACTGTGGCAACTCTATGCGGGAGACATGGAGGCGATGGGTATTGTTCCCGTGAAGCCTTCGACGTTCAATCACTACACGAACACATGGAGCCGGAAGATGCTGTCGGCAAAGGAACGCCACGGCAAGAAGCATTTCAAAGATACCTATCGGCCCTATGTTCCGGCCAAACCGCTCGAGTTCGCTAACTCGCTGTGGGCCTCCGACGGTTCGGGCGTCGTACCATACCGCTATCAGGACCAATATGGCAAGTGGCGCATGATGAAGATATACGTGATGCTGATCTCGGATGTCGGCAGCCGCTACATCGCAGGCTATTCCGTGAGCCGGAAAGGTCTGCACCTCGAGGACGGCACGATGCTGCGGCAGGCGATGCGCATGGCGTTGTTGGATAACGGCAAGACCGAGGTGCTGGACTTCATCAGCGACAACCACGGCGCCTATACGGGCGAAGCCTCGAAGGCTTACCTGCAGCGTGTCTGCCGGAACTTCCGCACGATCGCGCCGGGAAATTCTCAGGCGAACCCCGCCGAGACCATGTTCCGGTTGTTTAAACGCCGTTTCAAGAGTTATTTCAAACTGCCTGAAACCTCGTGGAACGCCAGGAGCCTCGAAAGCATGGCGAATCCGGACTACTACGACATTATGGCCCTGCCGACCTATACGGAAGCTATCGAGAAACTGACGGTCGCCATCCGTGAATGGAACAACACGCGCCTGGAAAATGAACTCACTCCTTCGGAATGGTTTCATACACTGAAGAACGACCGGGCCGGACAATATACCGATCGGCAATACCGCCGGATCACGGGTGAAATGTCGAAGCGCGATTTAAGCTATCTGCGGTCGATTTTGACACTCGAACGCGACGGCAAGGAGTACAAGTTCGACATCCCGACGGATGCGGGCACCGTGGCCCTGATCGCGCAGCACATGGGGTATGCTCCGTCGTTCAAAGCGCATGTCTATTGGAACTCCGAAGGGGCTGATGTCTACACAACCGACGAGGTTTACATGTTCACCTGCCCGCCTGCGCCGATGGCGTCGAAATCCATGACCGAGGCAACCCCCGACAGCCTCCGCGCCCTGGCTTACTACAACCGCAAGGGTGCAGAGTTCGAGGAGATGGTCGACGGGTTCGTCGAAGATGTCGAAGCGGCAAAGGCGGTCATGGTCCGCGGCTATGACTTCAACATCCGAGACAACGCCACCAAGGAGGATTACAACGCCATGCACGAGCAGATCAGCGCCGCCGAATATGAACGGGGCCGTGCGAAGCGGGAGGCCAAAGAAAAACGCGCCCAGGACCGGGAGCGAAAGAAGGTAGATCAGGACCAACAGCAGGCCGTGATCGACTACCACAAAAATCACATTTCCGATTTGTCAAAATACATTAAATAAACGCTTTATGGAAAAAATCAAGAAAGACGAAATCATTACTGCCGCCAAGCAGTACATGCAGCGGCACGGCATGTCGCAGAATGCCTTGGCGAAGACTTGCGGAATCAGCGCGTCGTATCTTTCCAACCTGCTGAACGGGGTCTATGAATACAAATCCGGCCCTGACAAGGTTACGGAGATCGCCGACCGCTATTTCATTACGCTTGCATCGGTGATCGGCTTCGAGATCGAGCAAACCTTTTGGAAGGTAGAGCCTACGCCGCAGTTTGTGATCGCCATCTCGGCCCTCGAACGTGCGCATCTGAACTGCACCGCACGTTTCGGCGGCGTGAAGATGATCATCGGCGAAAAAGGCTGCGGCAAGACCACGGCGATCGACCAGTACTGCAAGGCCAATCCGACCAACACGTTCCGTGTGACGATCAACGCCGAGGACGGCATCCATGACATTCTCGAGGAGATCGGGCGACTGCTCGACATCGACATGCCAACGAAAAAAGGCGCACGCCTGCGCCTGATCGGTTCCGAGTTCCGGCGCCGTGCGCTGTGCGGGGAGCGCAACATGCTGATCCTCGACGAGGGTGAGAACACCAAACTGCCGGGTATCCGGGCCTATAAAGCCATCTATGATATGATCAAGGGATATGCGGCCTTTGCGATCGCCGGAACCGCCGATCTGCTGAAACTGCTCGACAGGCTCGAACTGCGCGGTGTCAACGGCGTGCCGCAGTTCAAAAGCCGGATGAAGGCGAACACGATTATTCTGCCGCCGATCGACCGGAAATTCGAGAACTTCATGTATAAGGTCAAGGATGAAAACCTCCGCAAAATCCTCGTCGAGCTCTGCACCGATTACCGAGAGCTCAACGACTACCTCGAGCCTGCGATCATCGCCGCGCACAAGGACGGCGTGGCGCTCACGGACGACTATTTCAGAACCATGTACGGCATAATGAAAAACAACAACAATGGGACAGCAAAACGGTATTAAAATCAGCCCGGAACTGATCGCGGAATTGCGCAGGTTTGCCGGGACAGTCGCCCAAACCGGGGCAAGCATCAACGAGATTATGAGTGTCGCGGATGCGATGCGGCAGACCTTCCTCGACAATTATTCGAAGGAGGCCCTGAAAGCGATCAAAACCATCAAATCGTAATCAGTATGCCCGAGATCATCGAACTAACCAAATCATCGGCGGCAAGTCTGGACTGTCTTTCATACATGATCGAATTGCGCCGTAAAAACATTCTCAAAGCAGAAAGTTTTCTGATGCAACACCGGGACAGCCTGTCCCCGGAGCGGATCGCGCAGATCGAGCAAGACCTGGAAGACATGCGTTCTGGCCTGCATAACATGGAGACCGACTATTGCAGTATCGCCGGGGAACCTTACACCGACAAACGTAATTCTTAATCAATATCACTATGAAAGACGAACTGAAAGACATGACCGCCGACCAGCTGGAACAGCTGCTCGAGCAGAAGCGGGCCGAGGAGCGCCAGGCCGCAGACAAACGGCGCCGGGACTATGAGGAGACGCGGGCCGACTTCGTGAAGCGTATGGCAGCCGAAACCCGCAATATCACTGGCCGGGTGCGCGAGTTCTACGACCTGGTCGTGGCCGAGACCGATGCTTTCCGAAAAATCATGCAGGAGTACGGAGCCACGCGCCGGGACGACCAGCTCGGCTACTCGGTGCAGGAGGGAGACTTCCGCCTCGAGGTGAAATGCAATCGGGTAAAATGCTTTGACGAACGGGCTGACGTGGCCGCCGCCCGGCTGATCGACTTCCTGAAGGCATGGATCGGCGGACGGGAGAAAGGGGCCGACGATCCGATGTACCAGTTGGCAATGACGCTCCTGGAGCGTAACCGCAAGGGCGATCTGGACTACAAGTCCATCAGCAAGCTGTATGATCTCGAGGCGCAGTTCGGCGATCCCGAATACTCGCAAATCATGCAACTGTTCAAAGAGAGCAACGTCGTTAACGGCACCGCCATAAACTTCTACTTTCACCAGCGCGACGAGCGCGGTGTATGGCACAGAATCGAACCGTCATTTAACCGCATGTAACTATGAAACTTGGACTTTTGGAATGGATGTTTCTTATCTTTTTCGTTCTTAAATTGGTCGGTGAAATAGATTGGTCCTGGTGGTGGGTAACATGCCCGATGTGGATTATCCCTCTTATCTACCTTGTTCTTTTCGCCTGGTTCTTATGCGGAGAGATTTATAAAAAAATCAAATCCTAATTCCCGAACGGTTTTCTGCGGCGGTTCGATTCCGCCGCCGGGAGCAACATGATTAAATTAAATATTGTAACAAAATGACCGAATTCGAACGCGGCGCAAAGGTTCGCCGGATCAATACCCTGATGTCGGCCTGCCGCCTGATCCCCAATCGGGAGGACATCCTGGCGTTGTGGGATGCCCGCAGCTATGACGAACTTACCGACGATGAGATCGTCGCCCTGCAGGCATATATGGAGTTTGCCCACCGTGCCAAGACGACCCCGGCCTCTGACGCGATCCGGCGTCTCCGGTCGCAGGTCCTGGCACACCTGACGAAACTCGGGATGTACGCTTTGCCCGAGGATTGGACGAAGGTGAACCGTTTCCTGCTGCAGCGGCGGATATGCGGGCGTCTGCTCTATATGCTCGATGCGCAGGAACTGCAAGCACTGGTGCGCAAACTGCGGGCCATCGGAGACAAGAGGCCCGCCACGACCTCACGGCCTTCGGTTCAGGTGACGCCGATCTACATCATTCCGGGAGGCGGTCCGACCGTGGTGAACTGACATAAAAAAGCCCTGCAATATTGCTATCACAAGGCCGACCTGCTACAAAGATAGTCAATAATTGCGGAAAATGGCATACAACAACAAAAATCACATCCGAAAACGTGAGCATGCGGTGCGGATCACGAAGCAGTACTATGAACCCGGGCGGCAGGATAGGTGTCTGAAATGGGTGTGGAAAAAGTACATCTACGACCAGTTTCATGTCGAATATGCTGCCTATTTGTCCTGGCTCCGCAAAGAACGCGAACGCACGCAGCAGGACATCCGACAACCAACTCTGTTCGATTGATTTTATTCAGGGCTTTCGATCTGCTTCAGGTTGAAAGCCTTGTATTTTTCCAATTCACTCACAACCTCCGGATACTTTATTGGTAAACCGTCAATGAAACGATCAATGTCTTCTATTAAGTATTGCCGTCGCTTTAGGATAGCTGATTTCCGCACCAGTTGAGCGATGGCACTTTCCCAGTAGCGGCGGTAGTTTGAGGCGAGAGAACAGTATTTCTCACGGATCATCTCGTCAATATCCATTTTATCAGGGTGTTCAAGGTGTTCAAATTCCTGCGGGGTGATGGTTGTCCGCCAATTCGTCTCAAATTCGTTGATCCCTTTTTTTAGAATTGCAGAATAGTTGGACTGTCCGGATAGCCCTTTGAGTTCTTCAATGATATTACGAAGATTTTCCGCTTTCTTGAGTAGTGTGTGGTCCGAATTACACTCTTGAAACTCGCGCATAGAGGCAAGTGCAACGTGTACGGTCAGCCAATGATCCCGGGAACTGCTCGGATTACATTGAACTGCAGGGGTTATCGAAGTCGGAGTATGCTCTTTCGGTTTAGGGGTGTTGACGGGAGTTGTCAAGATTTTCCAAATTTTGCTCCAGTTGGACATATACGCTTGTTTTGTTTCAAAAATAGTAAAAAAAGCAATCTTATGCGAAACAGCCCGGCAAATTGCCGGGCTGTTTCGTTACGAGCGTTCCGTGGTGATGTCGATCTGGACGCCTTCGGCCTTTTTTCGCGGCTTATAGGCTGCGTTGTCCGTCCCGCCGAACCGGAACTGCATGACGTATTCACGGATCGCATCTTCACGTTTCACCCGCCGCAGGGATGTGCGCGTAAGGCCCGAAAACCCCTCTCCGGAGAGTCCCTGCAACTGGGTGTAGATCAACCGCAGCAGGACGAACATGCGGAATGCTTTGTTACGGTTCGGTGCGAGGGCTGAAATGTTTACGGGATCGAAGTGCGCTACCCGTACGGTCAGGATCGCCTCGCCCAGTTGCACCTTTCGCGTGCAGTCCGAGAACTCGGCCTCGGCAATGTCGATCAGCACGCACGGGAAATTGACGGGCGGCCGCTCGTTGTAGAAATCCAGCTGTCCCCAATCCTCGGCCAGATAGGCGATCTTCTCGGGGAGCAGTTCCAGCAGTCGGTCCTGGACTGCGATCATTGCATTTTCAATCATTTTAAAGACGTTTAAACGGTGTTTTACCGAGGTTGCAGGACTTTTGCGAGTTCCCGGAAAGCGCTCTGCAGGTTTTGGTGTATAACCTCCCGTACCGCCTGCCGGACACGGGGATGGTCGCCGATAAATTGGCGTTGTGGAATTGTTATATGATCCTTTTTTGTCAAAGCCATATTTTTCCAGAACTGCGCCTTCGCTGACAGCATTCGATTACGCTGGGTATTGTTGGCCTGACGCTTCTTGATTGAGTAGGTAATGCTTTCGGCATTTTGGCGATACATGTACCAAAAGTATTTCCGCATCCGGGGTGTGATCTTGATCTTTCCGCCCCGGTTGTGCAGCCCCATGTAGGGCGTATCGGTCGAGAACTCAACGCCGTTCTGCCGGATGGTCCCCCGAATACTGTTACGGCCATATCCTGTATCATTAAGAAGCTTGTCACCGTTCCCCGGAGATTTCCGTCCTGGCCAGGGGCGGTCGAAAAAAGCCCGGCGTTGGAAGTTGCGGTCGAACTCGTCGAGCAGTTCGACCTTCAGATCGGTCAGGATTTTTCGCTTCAGATCAAATAATTTCGGCATTTTACTTGCTTTTCGCGTTTTAAAATGTTATTTTTGCGCAAAGCGCAAACTATGATTGATAAAGAGTTTAAAACCAGCGACGAATGCTGCCAAAACTGCAAGCATTACCTTGGGGATGATCGATGTCTGGCATTCGATAGCATCCCCCGGGATGTGTTCCTGCCTCTGCGTCCCCATAACTCCATAATGAAGGGACAGAAGGGAACGTATGTGTTTGAGCCTCGGGAGGTGAATGTGATGCGTGCATACGTGGAGTAAGCGGAGAAATTATTCTCCGCTTTTTTTATACCTCGCCTCATATTCGGCCTTTATCATTTCTCCTACATGCGAAGCCAACTCCCGAGGGTTAGGATTGTTCAAATATTCGCTCCACGCCTCGGCGACGAACTCTTTTAGATTGGTCATCGCATATTTCGACAGGTTGTCTTTGATGTAGCCTGCACCCAGGACGATCGCTTCCTGATACCAGTCTTTCGAGCCAAGCTGCTGTGACACATGGAGCAGTTCGTCGATACGGTGTCCGAGTTCATGGTCGAACACGGATTTCACCGTGTCGCAACCTTCCGGATGGAATTTGGCTTTTACGTCGCCCTGTAAGGATTCCGTTATCTTCGTTCCAGCCCAGGCTGTATTAAATACCACGCCGTCTAATCCATACTCCTTACCTGCCGAATGGGAATACGCATAACAGCTGGTGTAAGCCACCTTCCGGGCCCGGCGCATAGCTACCTTTTGGATGTCCTCGTCCCTCGCCCAGCTATTGTGCGGGTTGCTTCTCATTTCTTTGAAAAACTCCTCTGCAAAGGCCTTGACACGCCCCTGCATCGAGCCAACAAAATGCACCTCTTCCCGCAACTCAGGGAATGTTTTGAAGTGGGAACTAACGCATTCGAATATATCACGAACCTGCGCCATGTCGGACTTCTTAAATCCGTCGAGGCGGCATTTTACACCGAGCTGTGCGCGGAACGCTTCCTCGGCCTCGGCAATCGTCTTGGCAGCAAACCCATTTTTAACCTCCCGCTTGTCGGCCATATCGGTTATTACCGTTTTTGCCTGGATTGAAAGGTTGTAATACGGATGGTGTTTCGGGAAAATCACTCTATCCATGCCGGGATTGAAACGGAACATTTCAGCGCGGTTACGTCCCTGACTGTCGAGGTCCGTGGTCGCTTCGCGTACAAGCTGTGAAACCTCGTTCCGATCGGTGTAATCGTATTTGCCCTTGCGTACCTGCACGACCCTGCACCGACATTTCCATCCGTTCGGCGGCATGATCTCCGACCAGCACGGATCGTCCTGCGGACGGGTCAGTCCTTCGAGCTTCGCATGCGCAGGCCGTACTTTACCGTCGTTGGCCGTGCGGTATTGCAGATCGTAATCATTCCCTTCTCGCTCGATTTCGGCCCATTGTGCCGCCGCCTGTGCGGAGTGTACGGCAAACTGATGTTCTGCCTCCAGATAGCGTTCGTTGTACTCGGGGTGTATCTGTCGGACCTCCTCGAAAAACTTTCCGAACGGTTTGATCCGTCCCCGATCATCGCGCAGGAGCTGCGAGGCCTCACGCAGTTCGTGATAGGTCTTGCAGCCCGAAAACACGAACACGTCGCGCCCGAGCCTGTCGGCCATTTCCGTCGGAATTTCAGCATCCTTCAGTCCGATGTTGACCCCTTCCATCAGGGCGTCGGTTATTTCGTCGATCAGCGTCCGGATCGGCTGATCCTCGAGCATGTCGGGACGAAAGTCCCCGGCCTTTTGCAAGTGCTTTGCGGCGTTTCGGAACGTCGACAGACGCACGACAGGCTTTTTGTCTTTGCCGCCCTCCGCTGCCAGCGTCACCGGATCACCCAGTCCGTAGACCGCCGCCAGTCTTTCGTGCAGCCCCCTGTACGCGATCAGGGGGCGGTTGCGAAAAAATCGACTTCCCGGGGCTGCGGCACGGACAGCTGTCCCGGCACGGTGAAGGCCTTATCGGTGCAGACGATGCCGAACTTCTCCTCGATCCAGTCGTTCGGCACGTCCTTGAACTGAAGGAGCTGCACGACCATCGCCCACAGTTTTTCGACGTCCTCCTCCTGCTGCCAGGAAAACACGCTTCCCTCGGGCAGAATGCCTATGTACACCAGAGCGGGGATCACCGTGGAGTTCCAATATCCCGCCAGCATCTTACGGTCCGCCATCACCAGCTTCTCGAACAGCCGGATGCTGCTCTCCTCTTTGGAGCGGTTGCCGTTCACGGTGTCCTGTCCGATCACGGCTCCGTTCACCAGCACCGAGACCGCCTCCTTGCACAGGGCGATCAGGTTGTTGTAGACATCGCCGTTGGTGTCGGCTCCCTTTGCGAACTGGAACTCCTCCGTGCGGTCGATGATGAAGTAGGCCGCCGCCCCCATGTCGCGCAGCATGGCCTCGGCGCGGTCGAGCATGGCGGGGTCCTGCGTGTCGGTCTTCATAAAGCGGGGCGGGATGCCGTATATCTCGCAGAGCTCCGACCAGCAGGATTGCGCGAAGCGCATGAACAGCACGTGCGGCACGGCCTTGTTCAGCAGGCCGTAGTCGTGATCCTTGCCGAACTCCAGGATGAAGTTCCCGAACTCCCGGACCTCGCGGTACTGGAGGCCTTTACTGTCGTCTTCCCGGAACAGCAGCATTCCCTTCTCGGGAATCACGTTCTGCCGGGGCAGCAGGGTGACGGCCACGGGTTCGGTTGTGTTCCCGGTCGTCGTGAGTTCCACGAGCGTATGACCGTACATCACGCTGTCGAGGATGTGGGTGTTGAGCTCCGTGACCCATGATGCCGCATTGAGGACCGCCGTAGCCTGGTCGTCGATCTCGTCGCCTACCTTGATCTCGAAAGGTGTCAGGAGCGTCGCCTTCTGCCGCAGTTCGATCTGCGAGGTGAGATGCGCGCAGAGCATCACGTCGTCGTAAAGATTCATCAGCCGTGCCCGGCGCGGATTGTCGACGTTATCCGCCGCGCGCAGCGCCGACCGCCAGGTGGCGATGTCGGACCGGGTCCGCGACAGGGTTTTCGGAACGATACTGCGGATGTAGCCCTCGCGCCGCCTGGCTGTTTTCGGACCATTCGTTTTTACGGCCAAATTCGCGGTCTTATTCGTGGCGTCGTGGGTTTTCCTGCTTCTGTTCTTTTTCTGCATTGTGTGAACGATTAAAGGGTATTTAAACGGTGTTTAGTCATCGAAGCCGTGGCGGAACTTGCGGCGGCTACCCATCCGGGCAGTGATGCGGACCTCTCCGTCTTCAGTCTTGAGCAGCGGCAAACCGGGTGCGAGGGGCTTGTCGGTACCCTTCAGGCCCGCAACCTTCTCGAGCCAGTCGATCGCCGCCCGGCGGTATTCACTGACCTGCTCGAAAATCAGATCGGTGTTCGCCCGGCGGCATAGGTTCCACACCGCGATATTCTTGCAGTGCTCCAGAAGCGTGGCGTGGCGGTCTTCTCCCGTGGCCGAGAATATCGCCTCGCAGTCGTATTTGGCATTCAGGTAGCTCCGCGCCTCGTCGATGGCCGCCAGGATCGCCATACGGATCGTGACGGCGCTTGTGGTGATGTTCTGCAGCTGGTATTCGCAGATCGCCGTGTATAAGTCCTCCTTTTCGATGAACATGGCTTACAGGCTTTGATATTCGTCGATGGCGTCGAAACACGGGCAGGCCTTCATCCACTCCCACGGCTCGATGATCCCGTCGCCGTTCAGGTCGGGCGAGAAGTCGCGGTGTCCGCAGATCATGGCGTCGGGGAACTGTTCGCGGAGCTGTTGCAGCAGAAAGAACAGCGACGCCTTCTGTTCCTCGGTGCGGGTATCTTTGGGCTTGCCGTCGGCGTCCAGTCCTCCGATGTAGCAGATGCCGATGCTGTTGGCGTTGCTGCCCTGCACATGGGCCCCGACCTGGGCGATGTCGCGGCCCTTGCGGATCGTACCGTCAAGCAGGATCACGTAGTGGTAGCCGACCTTGCGGAATCCCCGCTGACGGTGCCAGCGGTCGATGTCTTCGATGCCGAACGGCACTCCCTCTTTGGTTGCGCTGCAATGCAGCACGATGTACTTGATTTTACGCATGTTGTTGAATATTGGATTAGTATTTACGCTGTGCCCGGATGCCGACGCGGTAGGTCCCCTTTGCCTGCCGGAATACGGTATTGAGTTTCGAGAGTGCGCCTTCTCCCGCATCGGGGCCATCGACGGCTGCGCCTCCGCCCTTCTCGAATGCCAGGTACTGATCGACGAGTTCCTGGAAGTCGGGGCTGTCCCGCTCGTCGATATTGAACCACACATTTCGGCGCTCGAAATAAGACTGCGTAGCTTCGATACGGTCGTATTTGTCAGCCTTCGGGCGCTTATCCGCCTTGACGGGGATGTAGTATCCGCGGGCATCGCCCTCGGCATCGAAGTCGTTGACGAACTCGTCCATCGAGAACAGACCCTCGATCCAATAGCGGACCTTGCGGCAGTTGTGCAGCTCCGTCGTTTCGTACAGATCATAGAGCCATTTTGCCAGGACCGTGCGGGACTGCTGACGCAGAAAACAGTAGATGAAATGGAACTCGCGGCCTTTCTTGCCGACGAGGATCATCCCCTTATGGCATGCCTGGGCCTTGTAGGAAAGGTCTCCGTAGAAGACCAGGGCGTCATACTCGTTCAGGGGCAGCATCTTCTTCCACTGGATGTCCTCGGCCTTGAACACCTTGCCGTCCTCGACGTGGACGTGCATATACTCGCGCATGAACGACCGCGAGGGGATGCTGCGGTACTTTTTGCGCCAGTGCTCCGCCGAGGTCTTCTCGGGCCAGTTCGGCTCGAAGGTCGTCAGGTCCTTCACGGCGGGCACCGTCAGTACCCGGTGTATGGGCTTTTCGCCCTCCTGCCGGGATTTTTCAGCCAGGACTTTGAACTGCTTTTTAAGGCGGTTTGTGATGCTGTTCTTATGAAAGTTGTTGTTGGCATACACGAACCGCCGGGTCGATCCGTCCGCCTCGTCGAAACATCCCATCAGATCCTCGAAGATCCACTCGACGGCCTCGCGCATCAGACGGTCGTTGTTGACATGACGACGCGTGTCGACATCATCCACGGCGATATAGTCGGGGCGCTGCTCCTCCTCGCGGACGCCGCGCGGGTCCTGACCGAAACCGAGAGCCGTGAAGCGCACGCCGTCGGAAGTCAGGAACTCCCCGGACGACCAGTCGCCCTGTTTGTAGCGGCAGCCGTAATCGTTGATCAGGCGTTTGTTGTAGACAAGCTGCGCCTGGCATGCCGAGAGCAGTTTATGCGCCTTGTCCTCGGTCTCGCCGATCAGCAGCATGTAGCGCAGGCGGCCCGTGTACATCAGGTACAGGGGAATACCCATGTCGACGTGTACGGACTTCGCCCCGGATCGGTAAATCTCCCACAAGGCCATGATCACGTCGTTGTCGATGATCTCCTGCGCACCCTGACGGTGGAACCACGCACAGGGCACCTTGGCATAGTTCGGAAAATAGTACTCGAACCAGGTGACGTAATCCTTCTCGATACGTTTCACGCGGGCGATCTTGTCCGCGGGGCGTTCGTGGATGTCTACGACCGAAGCTTTCGCGATGCGTCGGCAATGCTCCTCGTAGTTGTCGATGAGCTTTTGAAATTTCTTGTCGATGTCTGCCATGTGCCGTTACTTTAAGGAATCGACCTGCGCCCGGTGCTGAATGAACATGCGGTGGTATTCTGTGATCTTCACGACCTCCTGGGGGTTGATCTCGGCAACGAAGTTGTCGACCTCCTTCAACACGGAGATCACCACCGACAGCGGGACCTTACCGTCGAAGTATTGCAGGCTTTTGGCTACTTTCGAAAGTCCGTCGGTATCGAGCCGGGCCTTGTTTCCCTCGGCGATCCATTGCATCTCGTCCAGCAACAGTTCGCGGATTTTTCCGGGGGCCGCCAGGCTGGCCTTGCGTTTTTCGTCCCACTTCATACCGCGTCGCCATTCGGACAGCGTGGCCTCACGAATGCCGAGCAACTCGGCAATGCCTGCACAGGTCATTCCCTGTTCTACAAAACAGTTGTAGGCCGCCGTATATAATTTGTGTTTCGGGGTTGTCATATGCTCTTTTTTGTGCAAAGATGGCATGCCGAAACGCGAATGCGAAAAATAGTTCAATACCTTGACAGTCTTTTTGTTGCGTCGGATTTTGAAGCCTATGTTTGCATCAAAAATGAGGCGCATGGCTTTACCGAAATTCATTTTTAACGACGAAACGAAAAAGAACTCGCACGGTTTTTTCCTGCTTAACGGCGGCGGCAAGTTCGAACGCTTCCAGGAGTATTCCCCGATGCTCGACAACCACGATCTCAACCGTCTGATAGGGCGCTGGGACAACCTGCATGTCGAGGGGGCGCTGCTTGTTGCCGATCCTGTCTTCGACGACGGGATCACCCTGGGTGCGGAACGCAAGGGCCAGGTCGAGCGCGGGTTCCTGCGCGGGGCATCGCCCGGCATCGTCATCCTGCGGGCCGAGTACCGCACGAATCCGGCAGGCGGTGAGGACCTCTATGTCACCGAGTGGGAGCTGTTCGAGGGTTCCGTAACCTCCGTGCCGTCGAATGCCGGGGCCGTGACGCTCAAAATCTACACGGGCGACGGCCATCTGGTCGAAGATGGCGACGTGCGTCTTCATGTCGACAACATCGTGAAACTCTGCGCGGAGAGTTCGCCGCAGGGTCGAAAACCCAATATCAAACCAATGGAAAAAATCACCCTTTCCGCCGAGGCATACGTCGCGCTCGGCATCAATCAGGACGCGGACGCTACGGCGATGAGCAAGGCTATCGTGCAGCTGGCTGCCGACCGCAACAAACACAAGGAGACTGCCGATGCCCTGCAGAAGGAGATCGACGCAGTTCGTAAGAAACGCGCCGAGGACATGGTCAATCTGGCCGTTGAACAGGGCAGGATCGGAGCTCCCGCCCGTGAGAAGTACGTCGAGCTCGCCATGAAGGATTACGACCTGGTGTCGGAAACCCTGAAGGCCATCCCCGCGAAGGCTTCGCTGGCGGCTTCCGTCACCAAGATCGCCGGGAACGTGATTCCGGCCGATCGCCAGAACTGGACGCACCTGCGCTGGCTGAAGGAGGACCCCGAGGGCCTTGCGAAGATCAAAGCCGAGAATCCCGAGGTTTTCGAGACCATCCGGAAAAAGCACAACTAATCAAAATCAGACAGATATGCCTATTGAAAAAGAACTGTGGGTTGACATCATCAAAGAGCAGCCCATTCAGGAGGGTGACTTCCTGAACGAATCCGAAGACCTCAGTGCCCTGGTCGACAACAACACGCTGCACCTGGCCGAGGCAGGTGTCGAGCCGGAGGTATTCATCGACAACGACACTTATCCGGTCGGTATCGTGCAGCGCGAGGATGTGCCGAAGGACATCCTGCTGCATACCCTCGACACGAAGAACACCGTCGTGCGCAACATCGAGCAGATGCAGGCCGCCTACGACAAGATGCAGAGTGTGACGCGCGGTCATGTGAACGCCCTCACGCGCAAGCGCCGGGCAATGGCCGCCTACAACTGGTGTCCGCTGCAGAACGGTGAGTTCACGCCCGTCCTGGTGACGACCGGCGAAGCCGTCAACGGTCGCCGTCGCCTGACCTTCGACGACCTCGACCTGCTCGAAGCGAAGTTCAAGGCAATGGAGGTCGACATGACGCAGCTGTGCCTGGTCCTCACTACGGAGCACGAAGCCGACCTGAAGTCCGAGAACCGCAAGTTGTACAAGGAGTACATGCGTGACGGGAAGATCGGCAATTTCAAGGTCTTCAGCTACCCGCATCTGCCTCTGTTCGACACCACGACGGGCAAGAAGCAGGCTTTCGGCTCGGCCAAAGGCGAGAACAGCGCGATGGCGTCGATCGCCTGGATTCGTACCGAGGTGATGCGTGCGACGGGTACGGTCGATGTTTTCCACCGCGAGAAGGACCCCGAAGCCCGTGGCGACATCCTGGGCTACCAGCAGCGTTTCTCGGCCCTGCCTCTGCGCAACAAGTACATCGGAGCCATCTATTCGGGTAAGTAGTCATGGAAGGAGCTGTGCAGTATCTCGGTCAGTATGCGATCAAGGCGTCCCTGGTGGCCGCAGCCTATTTCGCACCATGCCAGGAGGTAATCGGCATTGTGTTCCTGTTCTGGCTCGCCGATCTCGTCTTCGGTGTTCTCGCCAGCAAGAACCGCCACGCACCTCGATCGTCGCGCCGAATGCGCAAGAGCGTAGGCAAACTGATCGGCTACATGGCCGCGATACTGCTGGCCTTTCTGATCGACAAGCTCGTCCCGAATCTGTGGATCATTCCGCACCGACTGATGGCGGCCTACCTGTGCGTCTGCGAGCTTATCTCGATCCTCGAGAACCTGGCGATCATCACGCAGGCCAAAGCCTTCGTGTCGCTGATCAAGCTGATCCGTGGCAAGAACGACGAAAACGTAATTTACGATTTGATCAATGAGAAAAATGCTGATTATTCTGCTCGCAGCCCTTTTGGCCGCGTGCAGTCCAAGCCTCAAACTGCAATCTTCGCAGACGGAGGCGACCGATACGGTGACCGTGACCGAACAGGTCCGGGATACGGTGGTGGTCCTCGAACGCGACCAGTCGATGCTCCGGGCGCTTCTCGAATGCGACAGCGTGGGTCAGGTGCAGATGCGCCGACTGATGGAGTACCAGGCGGGGAACCGCTTGAAGCCTCCCGACATCGAGGTCCGCGATAATGTCCTGACGGCTACGGCCCAGGCCGACAGTATGGCTATTTACCTGACTTTGAAAGACCGCATCGAACGCCATACGTCCACCCGCAAAGAGTTTCAAGTCGTCGAGGTCAACCGCCTGAATACCTGGCAGCGGACCTGGATGCGTATCGGACAGGTTTCAGCCGTGTCGCTGATCCTGTTCGGGGTCTATAAAACCCGCAAACTGTTAAAAATCTGAAAACATGAATATTAAAGACATGAGCGCCGAGCAGCGCAAGGAGGAGCTGGCCCGCCTGGCTGATGCCGTGAAAGCCGCAAAAGCCGAGACCAAAACCGCAAAGACACGGGTCGCCGAGGGTAAGAACGCCGTGAAAGGCGCTAAAACCGCCGAGGAGAAGGCTGCTCTCAAGGAGAGCCTGGCGGCCCTGGAAGCGGCTTGTCAGACCGCCACGGCGAAGGTTGCCGAGGCCGTAGCCCGGGAGGCTGATTTCCGCGCCGAGGCCAAAGCCATCGAGGATGCCGAGAAGGCCGAAGCGGATCAGGCCCGCAGGGAAGCCGAGGAGGCTGCCGCCGAGCAGGCCCGGAAGGCCGACCCGTTCAAGGCCCTGGCCGAGAAGTATGCGAAAGCCTATCCCGACTGCAAGGCCTTCCACATCACCAGCGACAGGCAGGTGTTCCTCGACAAAGACAAGAACCTCGCGCAGTACCATCAGAAGGGTCTCGGCGAGGGCGAAGTACGAACCATTAACGTGCGATAACCATGGCATTACCTAACGTAACCATCAACCTCGAGAACGGGAACCTGGGCCGTATCGCACAGAGCGACGACGGTGTCGCCGGGCTGATCCTGACGGGCGCCGCCGTCTCCGACAAGCTCGCGCTGAACGAGGTCTACCTGATCAACTCCTCGCGGGACATCGCCCGGCTGGGCATCACGGCTGAAAACAACCCCCTTGCACACAAGGAGCTGACGGCCTTCTATACGGAGACGGGCGACGGCGCCGAGCTGTACCTGCTCGTCGTTTCCGAGGCCACGCTGCTCTCGCAGATGTGCAGCATCGAGGAGGGCTCGCCGCTGAAGAAACTGATCACCTACGCCAAAGGCCGCATCCGCCTGGTCGGCATCAACCGTCTGCCGCCCGACGAGTACAGCGCCGACACCACCGATACGGGCATCGACAAGGATGCCGTGACGGCGGCCACCGCGGCGCAGTCCGTCGGCGAGAGCTTCGCCCGGAAGGTGATGCCCTTCCGGTGCCTGATTCCCGCCGCTGGCTGGGACGGCAAGACCGACAAGCTCTACAAGCCCCGCGAGGGCAGCACCAACCGTGTAGGCTTCGTTATGGCCTGCGACGATCGGACGAACAAGACCGCTGCAATCGGGCAGATGCTCGGACGCGCCGCACGGATTTCCGTAAACCAGTCTTTGGCCCGCGTGAAGTCGGGAGCGATCACCGCCGAGGGATGGCTGACCAACGGCAGAACCCCCGAGGAGTGCGACGCGATGCTCGACCTGCTGGACGAGGCGGGTTACATCATCTACCGCTCCTTCTCGAAGAAGAACGGCTACTACCCGAACGACGACCACATGGGGGCCCCGCTGTCGGACGATTACAGCAACCTGAACTACGGACGTGTGGCGGACAAGGCCACGATCTACGCCTATACTGCCTACATCGAGGAGATTCAGGACGACATCGAGACCGACGACGAGGGCAACATCCCGCAGGAGATGTGCTCGTACTACGAACGCCTGATCGACAACGCCGTCGCAGTGGCGATGCAGGGCGAGATCAGCGACTTCAAATCGTATGTCGATCCGGCGCAGAATGTCCTCTCGACCCGGCGCATGGCGGTTTCGTGCAGGATCAGACCGCGGGGCACGCTGCGGTACATCATCGTAAACCTCGGATTTGAGAATCCGGCAATCAAGCAGTAGCAGCATGAAAATACGAATCAACGGAAAAGAGTACGACTGGGGCACCATCAAGATCATCATGTGGGGCCGCCCGGTGGTCGGAGCGACCAGTGTCGACTACAAGCTCACCAAGGCAAAGGAGGCTCTGTATGCTGCAGGGCGTTACGCCAAAGGCATCCAGCACGGTCAGCGGGCCGCGTCGGGAACTCTGACGCTGCTGCAGAGCGAGATCATCGCCATGAACCGCGCCGCCCGTGAAAAAGGCTACAAGGACATCCTCGACGTGGATGTGGATATTCTGATCTCCTACATCCCCGAGGACAGCACGGCCATCACGGTCGACCAGATCATCTGCGCCTCGTTTTCGGAACTCCCCTCGGGCATGAAGGCGGGCGACATGAAAAGCGAGCATGCCATGCCGTTCGTCGCTCTCGACATCGACTACGACATCGCGTCGAAATAAAACAAGCCCACGGCATCGAACCGTGGGCTGTTTAAACACCCTTTAAACCCGCATAAAATCATTATGGAAAAGAAGGATATGGCCGCAAAGATCGCGGCATGGAAGAAGAAGCACGGCGATGTATTCGCCTACGAGGTTGACGGCAAAACCTGCTACCTGCATCGTCCGGGACGTGACGTGATCGCTGCTGCATCGGTGGTCGGCAAAGAGGACCCGTTCAAGTTCGCCGAAGTCATCCTGTCGAACTGCTGGCTCGGAGGCGACGAGGAACTGCGTGACGACGACCGCTATTTCATGGGGCTGTCGCAGCTGATTTCGGAAATCGTAGAGATCAGGGTCGGGGAAATAAAAAAACTTTGAGCGGCACCGAGGTCGTCAAGGGTGACGGGTGGCTGCATGCGGGCAACGCCCTGATCCGCTCGGTGCTGCACATGGACCCCGACACGCTGTCGGACGAGGCGTGGGGCTTTCAGGTGAGAATGGCCGAATGGGTGGAGAATGAGCGGGTACGCAGATATATGCCTACCGCCTGATTTGCCACAGGTCGCGCCACTTGTCGATGTGCATGGCACATTTGAAGCCCTCACCCAAAAGGTTAAGCAAAGCGGCAGCCACAAAGATCAAGAATATCCAACCTGCAACAGTCATAGCAATACAGTTTCTGCAAATATATGGATAATCGCGCAAATTACCAAGTAGATATCGGCGGGAATGTCTTCATCGCGATACAGAATATGTTTGCGGAGTTCACAAAGATCGTGCAGGTCGTCGAGAAAGTCGACGAATCCGTGCAGAACTCGACCCGGCAGATTACGGAACACGTTGACAAGTCGGCCAATGCATTCGGCGGTCTGCAAAAACAGATCGAGCGAATCAGTCTGACCTCCATTATCGAGCAGGTCAAACAATTAGCCGAAGGTGTTGCGAATTTAACAGGTCCCGGCATCGGCTTCGAGCAGTCGATGGCCGACCTGTCGTCGATCACGGGTATCGCGGGCGACGAGCTGCGCGACCTGGGGAAAGTCGCCCGGCAGACGGGTAAGGAGAGCGGGCTGGGTGCGCAGCAGGCGGCGAATGCCTTTGCCCTGCTGGCCTCGCAGATTCAGGTGGACAAGATCGGCATGGAGGGGCTGAAGGCCCTGCAGCAGAACACCATCACGCTGTCCCATGCTGCAGGGATGTCGATGAACGATGCCGCCACGGCCCTGGCCGGAACGATCAACCAGTTCGGTCTTCAGGCTACGGAGGCCAACCGGGTGATCAACATTCTGGCGGCAGGTTCGAAGTACGGAGCCGCGGAGATCGTCGACCTTTCGCAGTCGTTCAAGGTCGTCGGTGCGGCGGCCAATGCCGCAGGCCTCACGGTCGAGGACACGGCAGGTGCGATCGAGGTTCTATCGAAAAATAACCTGAAGGGAGCCGAAGCGGGTACGGCCCTGCGCAACATCATGCTGAAGATGCAGACCGTCCTCGGCGTGGACTTCCGCAAAAACAGCTTCTCGGATGCCCTCGATGCCCTGAAGCCCCGCCTGACGGATGCCGCCTATCTGTCGAAAGTGTTCGGCATGGAGAACATCGCCGCAGCGCAGTTTCTGATCAAGAACTCGGATGCCGTGGCCGAAATGACCGCCCAAGTCACGGCCACCAATGTCGCCCAGGAGCAGGCCGCGATCCGCACCGACACCGTGCAGCAGATGATGGCACGCTGCCAGGCCCGGATCGACGACCTGAAGATCGGGTTTTTCGAACTTACGGGATCAACTGGCGGTTACGCCACGATCATCGCGCAGCAGGCTGTAACTGTTTCGCAACTCTTACCCCTGTTCGGGCTGTTCGGCAAGGCGATCGGTTTTGTCACCAGCGCGGAAAAACTACACACCGTGTGGGCCGGAGCCGTAAAGGCGGCAACGGTGGCATGGACAGGCGTACAGTGGCTTTTGAACGCTTCTCTGTGGGGCTGTCCGGTCACCTGGATCGTGGCAGGGATCACGGCCCTGATCGCCGTCATCACCGTTTGCGTTACGAAGGTCGAGGGCTGGGGCAAGCAGTGGGACAGCGTCGTCAAGTTTATGAAGCTGACGGGCAAGTTGTTCGTCGAAACGATCAAGTACGAGTTCAGCACGATGGTCAACGGTATTATGATCGGCCTGGATTACATAAAACTCGGGTGGTACAAGTTCAAGAAGGCCGTAGGCCTGGGCGACAAGGCCGAGAACGAGGCGATGATCTCGCAGATTTCGGGCGACATCGACAGCCGCAAGAAGGCCATCGTCGACGGGGCCAAGAACCTGAAGAACCTCGCCCAGGATGCCGGGAGTTCCCTCTCCTGGGAGCTCTCCTGGAAAAACGGCAAGAATGGCCCAGCCAATGCCGTCAGTCCGTTGATTGCGGCTTCTGAAACCCCGGACGGCACGGAGACGCCCCGCACGAAACAAAAGGTAAACATCGACTTCTCCAAGACGGGGACCGGGACCGGGTCCGGGAGCAAGACGGTGCTCGATCTGAACAAGATCATCCCCGACATGAAAGGATCGGCGGCCTACACGGCCATCGCCTCGCGGCTTTCGGCGGTGCGGGTTCCGTCCCTGGCGACCGCGGCGGCATCGTTGGCCATGCCGCTCACGGTGGCGGCTACTACGCTCCCGCAGTCCGGGGGAACGGCCCGGCCGACACCGACGGAACTGGCATACAACAGTCAGCGCCGCGGAGGTGTCACGATGAGCAAATTCTGCGACACGATCGAGATACACATCGCCAACGCCGACGGGAAGGGCTACAATCAGATCGAGGAGGAAGTCACTGCCGTACTGAAAAAAGTCTTGGACGAATATGAAGCATAAGTATAACATCGAGCACCTGCTGCAGTCGATCATCGGCTATAAGGGCCTGCCTTATCCGGGAGCCTTTTCCCCGAATCGTCCGGCCGGCAGCTACACCGGGGACAACTTCGACATCCCGACCTCTCCAGCTCCGCAGCAAGAGCTCGTGAAAGGTACGCGCCTGTACAAGAAGGATGCCCTGGGCAGGTGGTACTTCATGCCCGTATTCATCAGGCATCAGGACATACGGGGCGAGGATCACACCCTCGAACTGGAGAACGCCGTGATCAGCATTACCGGAACCAAGAACATCGTGCGTACGCCTCTGGTGGGCCGCCGCGGGTCGGTCAAGGAGCTGATCAGCATCGGAGACTACAAAATCTCCGTCGCGGCCTTCATCAGGTCCGCAGACGGCAGTTATCCCGAGGCGCAGATTGCGCGCATGAAGGAACTTTACAACATCAACGAATCGGTCGAACTGATCTGCGTGCTGACGGACCTGCTGCTCGACGAGGGCGACCGGGTCGTGATCACGGACATCCAGTACCCGCCGACGCCCGGTGTGGAGGATGGCCAGGCGGTGACGATCGAATGCGAAACGGATTCACCTTTTGAACTGATAGTGCAATAGCCATGTATCTACCGTGCAGTAAAATAACCATCGGAAGCAAGTATTTCGGCGGAGTGCATGACATCAAGATCAAGCGCTCGATTCATACGATCGGGGCCACGGCTTCGGTGAAGGTTCCGGTGACGGCGGTGCTCCGGCAGACTGGGACCCCTCCGGCCTACGTCGAGACTGCACAGGTGATCAAGGCGGGCGATCCGGTAGAAATCCAACTCGGGTATGACGGACGCCTGTACACCGAATTTCGGGGTTATGTGAAGCAGCTGAACTTGCAGACGCCCCTCGAGATCGTTTGCGAGGACGAGTTCTACACTACCCGCCGCCGGAATGTCACGATTCAGGGAAAGACCACGCTCGCGGCGGTCCTGAAAGCCTGCGGCCTGCAGGTGGGATATGCCGCGACGCTGACCCTCGAGGCATTCCCTGCGGACAATAAGCCCGTGGCGTGGGTCCTGGGACAGTTGCAGACCAAGTACGGCCTGGCGGTATGGTTCGACCTCGAGGGGCGTGTCTACGCCTGCGAGCCTTACAAGGTCGTCGGCGATGCCGTGAAATACCGCCTGCGCTACAACGTGGTGAAGGACGACGATCTGAAATATCAGCGGGCCGAAGACGTGAAGCTGAAGATCAAGGCCGTGTGCATCTACAAGGACGGGACGAAGGTCGAGGCCGAGATCGGTCCGAAGGACGGGACGGAGAAGAAGCTGTACTTCTATGACGTGAAGGATCAGCAGGAACTGGCAGCCCTGGCGGCGGCAGAATTGAAGCGATACAGCTACGACGGTTATGCAGGCAGGATCACCGCCTTCCTGCAGCCCTATGCCGCCCCGTGCATGGTGGCCGAGATCGAGGACGAGGTCTACCACGAGCGGGACGGACGGTATTACATCGAAGGAGTAGAAACAACCTACGGGACGGGCGGAGCACGCCGGACCGTGGAAATAGGGATAAAAATATGAGCAGAGAGAAAGAGATACGCGAGGTCCGCATGATGTTATCAGAGCGGTTGCGCAATGCGGCAAAGGCGGCCATGTACGGCACGGTCAAAAGTGTCGACGAGAACGCCAGGACGTGCGACGTGCAGATCGGCGGCATTGTTTACGAAGGGGTGCTGCTGTACTCCGTCGAGAAGGAGAACCTGCGCGGGAGGGTGCTGATCCCCAAGAGGGAGAGCGCGGTGATCGTCGCCCGGATCGACGCGAGCGACCGCTTGTATGTGGCGTTGTTCTCCGAGATCGACAAGGTGGTCTTCACCCTCGGGGATCAGGTGACCATGACCTGCGATGGGGAACGGATCGAGGCCTCGGCCCCGAAGATCGTCCTGAACGGCGGCGAGCTGGGCGGACTGATCAATATCGAGCCGCTCACCCGCAAGATCAACGACCTGATCGAGGCCTTCAACACGCATACGCACACCATTCCCTCGGGAGCGGTGGCCGTGACCGGAAGCGCATCGGCGCAGAACAATCCCAAGCCCGTAGAGGTTCCCGCCCCGGCATCGAAGCGCGACAAGGTCCGGCGCGGGGATTATGAGGACACCAACGTAACGCATTGATACGATGATCGACATTTTACAGACATCGACGGGGGACGTGGAGCTGTCCGACGATCTGATCCGGACCGAGGCGACGGAGCAGCACAAGCGGGACCTGCTGCTGGCAAGCCAGGGCGATTTCAAGGAGGCGCCCACCGTCGGCGTCGACTGTGTATCGTTCCTGCATGACACCGATCCGGCGGACTTCCTCCGAACCGTGCGCAAGCAGTGCGAGCGCGACGGAATGCGGGTCGATGCCGTGGACTACGCTACGGATGGAACATTGACGATAAGCGCAGAATATGACGACAGCAACAGTTAAGGCCCGGCAGACGGTCTACGACATCGCCCTCGAGCAGTATGGAACCTGCGAGGCCGTGGGCGAAATCCTTGCCCTGAATCCACAGATCGCCAACGATCCGGAAGCCCTCGTGCAGTTGGGGATCGACAGCATTGGCGAAACGGGGTTTTACCTGGACGTGGCCGTCGCGCCGGGGACACAGCTGCGCATCGACGACGAAAGCGGCCTGATGCGCAAGAACACGCTCAAAGAGTTGGGAAACGACATAACAACCTACCGATATGGCCAGAACGATTAACGACATACAGCAGTCGATCATCACCGACCTGCAGACCTATTTCCCGAAGCTCTCGACCTCGAAGGTCGCCGAGTGGCGGCTGTGGACCTATGTGGTCGCAGCGGCGATCCACGCCTTTGAAATAATTCTCGATCTGTTCCGTCAGGAGGTTGACGAGCTGACGGCCAAGATCACTCCGGGCACCAAATTGTGGTATGCCGAAATGTGCTACCGTTTTCAGAACGGACATACACTGGTATTCGACAAGAACACGGCGCAGTTCTACTACGAGCAGGACGACCCCGACAGCCGGATCGTGAAGGTCGTGGCCGTGAACGAGGTCTATAAGATGATTTCGATCCGCGTGGCCAAAACCGACGGAGAGGGCCGGATCATCCCTCTGGACGACAGCGAACGCCGCAACCTGGCCGACTACATCGACACGATCCACACGACGGGTATTCCTACGACGATCGTAAGCACGACTGCCGATACGATACGTTACAACCTGGAGGTGTACTATGATCCGGCGGTCCCCTCGAGTGTCGTGCGTGAGCAGGTCGGACAGGCCCTCGAGACGTTCAAGACCTCGCTGTCATTCGATGCCGTATTCTATGCCCAGCGGCTCGTAGACGCCGTCATGCACGCCGAAGGTGTCGTGACGGTAAAGGTCGTAAGGCTCGAGCATAAGACCAGCGCCGGGGCGGACTTCGCCCCCGTCGATGTGTTGGCCGAACTGGCCGCAGGGTATTTCGAGTACGCAGCCGAGGGGAACACGCTGACCCTGACATCTACCAAATCGCTATGAGGAACTATAAGATAGACTTCCGGAACCAGGCGCGGCAGCTCCTGCCGGAACACAAGCGCCAACCCGTCCGTCTGCGGATTCTGCGGGCCTTTGTAAAGCCGTTGGCGGACCTGTTCGCCGCCTTCAGCCTGTGGCGCGACGAAACCCGTAAACTGCTCAACGTGACCAATCAGGAAGGAGTGCTCGAACAGTTCCTGCGCAACAAATACGGAGCGGCGGACATCACGATCGAATCCTACCGTGAAACGGGGTTTGCGGTCGGGATACGCTCCGAAGGTGTGGGCGTGGCAGTCCCCGTGGGACTGAACAGGGGCGAAGGTACTCCGGCGGTAGTATCGCTCCGGGGAGAGAACCGCGAGCAGTTCGGGGATGTGGACTTCATCGTCCATATTCCGGCAGGTGTCGATGCCGAACAGATACGGGCCGACATCGAGAAATACAGGGCTGCTTTAACAACGTATAAAATAGACCAAAGATGAAAAGACAAACACAAGTGCTCGGCGTCCGTAACTGGTACGGCGATGCGTTCGTATCACTCCAGGAGGAGCCGCTGAAGGTGATCGACGGTTTCTTCTCCCAGTACGGGGCTTTTGTCCTTTCCGGATGCGAGGTGAAGGCAAACGGCAGCAAGTACGACATAGCGCCCGGTCTGGTCGTGCTCGAAGGGTCCGGGGCCGACAATGCGACGGTCAAGGTCGTCGTGCCCTTTGCCGGGATTACTGCGACAGCCCTGCCCGTCTACCTCACACTGGGCTACGAGACCGAAACGGATGTCTACAACGACGGCAACGTCAAGCCCATCGCCCACATCTACAAGGCTGTGGCAACAACCGTAAAACCTGCGGGCAACTATGTGCAGATCACCCGGGACGGCGGCGTGCGGTTCATCGACGCGATTCAGGATGCTACACATCGGCTTATCACTGATAACGAGCGTAATAAATGGAACAGCAAGGCAGATCAAACCGATGTCGCAGGCGTATTTAAGTATGACTATATCATTGACAGCGTTGCGAAACTCTCCGCGTTGGCCAATAATCCCAACGCCCATCATGTCCTAATCAAGAGCGGCACATGGACTGTGAATGCTCCGATCGGAATACATGCCAACTGCAATACGATCACCGGGGAACCGGGGAGTAAAATTGTCGTCAGTAATCCCACCGGCGCAGGAACGTCTTTGGCTCCAATCGCCGCTTTATACATGATCGAGCGAGGTAATAACACCAAATTGATTAACGTGACGGCAGAAATAGAATCATCCTCGGCCCAAATGTATTTTACGGTCTTCAACGGGTTTGGAAGCTTGGAACGATGCGTAGCAATCAACAATCCGTCGTTTAATGGAAACGGTACCATAAAATGTTCCGGATATGCAAATTGTTCGCACCTGATTGACTGCGAGGCGCTCTGCCGCGCAAAATGTACCAGTGGGAACTTGGACAAGACAGTCTGCGGATTTGACTCCTGTGAAAATTTAACCCGGTGCCGGACATCTGTAAGTGGCGACAGTTATTCTGGGGCAATTAATTATATGCGTGCGAAGGGGTTTTATTATTGCAAATTCCTGACAAACTGCGAGGCAACAGTCGCAAACACACAATACAATGGACATGTGGCAGCATTTGACCACTGTGATTACCTGAATAGTTGCAAAGGCACGGCATCCGGTGCCGGGACAGGATATGGCGCAAGGTTGGCATTCGATTACTGCGAATATATGGCGAATTGTCAGGGCGAATCATCCGGCAACGCAAACGGCACCGATAGCGGCGTTCCTTTTCGCCACTGCAACAACATAGCGCAGTGCCGCAGTATCGCAAACTGTACGGGAGCGCCTGGTTTCTACCAGTGTTATTATATGACCTATTGCACCTCGACAAAAAACTTTGACCTTTGTTTCGCCGGAGCCAAAGACAACAGTACATATGCAGCGGCTGATACTTTAAATGGTGGCTGGAACCGCATTTTAGCATGAAGCAGATAGAAAATGATACAATCCCGTTCGGGACTTTCGTCGCATTCAATTATTTCGGCCTGGTGTTCGTGAAGCGTCTGTTGTTGCCTGATGAACGGAACCACGAAGCCATACACACCCGGCAGCAGATCGAGTGGCTGATCCTCTACGCGACGGCGCTCCTGGTGCTGATTCCTGCCTGCGGATTATCCTGGCGGTGGCTCTGTACTGTGCCGATCTGTTACCATGTCGTCCTGTACTGCACCCTTTGGGCCCTCGAATGGTTGCTGCCGCCATACGACACGGCATACCGAGACATAGCCCTCGAGCGGGAGTGTTACGACAACCAGGCCGATCAGATGTATCTGAAACGCCGCAAATGGTTCGCATGGGTTAAATACCTGTTTAAACGACCTGTAAGATGATACCGAAATTACCGATATATGCCAAAGGCGACAGCATTGGGATTGCCGTATATCCGACGGGAGTTTCTCTCGAAGAGGTGGAGATCGACATGTTGGTTTACACGACCGGGAACGGGCCGAGAATTTACGGATCGACGCAAGGCAGCGGGCTGCCGATCGTCAAAGGAACAGATCGGGCTGTGTTCAATATCCCATCCTCGGAAACCGGAAAACTCGATGCGGGTATCGCAACGCTCGAAACGACCTATACTGTAAAGGCGTCAGGTTATAAAAAAACGTTGACCAACCGATTACTTATACTTACAGATACAAAAATAATGGATTTTTATGGATGATAAACTAACCCATATTATCCTGACAGATCATGCTTTGCGTTATGGACTGGACGGAAAGTCGGCCTATGAGATCGCACAGAAGTATGGTTATGAGGGAACCGAACAGGAATATGCAGAAGGACCTGTCATCGCAAAAGACAAAGCTAATAAGGCTGCTGATAGTGCGGATAAGGCTGCTGAACGTGCAAAAAAATCAGCCTCAAACGCCGACCAGCAGGCTGCGCGTGCGAAATCTCTGGCCGACCACCCTCCGAAGATCGTAACGGTCGACGATACGAATTACTGGGCCTTCTGGGATGAAGAGGCGAACGACTATATGCCCTCGTCCGTCCGCTCGGATGGCGGTCCGATCTTCGCCACGTTCGACATTGATCCGGCGACAATGCTCCTGGGCGTGAATTACCAGCCCGGCTACGGCCACGGTTCCGAGTTCGAACTCAAGGATGACGGGCATTTGTATTACGAAATTAACGACTGACAGATATGGCAAAGACAAATTTAGGGAAAGTGGGCCTTACGCCCAAAAAGGCGTATTCGGCGAGCATTACATACGAGCGCCTGGACTTCGTTACAGCGGGCGATTCGTCCTATGTTTCACTCCAGGATAACAACCTCGGACACCCAGTGACGGACGGGGCTTGGTGGCAGGTTTTGGCCTCCGGGGCCGCTTCGACGGAAGCCGCAACCGCCGCCCTCGCCGCTGCCGCCAAAGCTCTCGAAGCCGCCGCAGCTGCCGCTCCCGTCGTTGTCAACGTCGAAGGTGCGGATGTAACGATCAACGTCGAAGGCAACCACAAATACATCTGCGGGGAGCTGACCTCGCTCAAGATCGGGACCGTGGAAAAATCGGCCCGGACTTCGGCGATCTTCTTCACATCGGGAAACGTTGCCACGGAACTCACCTGGTCGGATGACCTCGTGGACATCATCGGCTACAAGACCCCGGCGCCGAATCGAGCCTACGAGATCAATATCGAGGAACTCCGCGCAATCATCGAATAGCCATGGACCGCAGACGAAGTTTGTTGAAGATCGCCGCGCTGCGCAGCGAGCGCGAGCAGCAGGAGGGGGGTGAATTGCACGAAAGGGTATCTCCAATTACAGAGCGCCGGACTGCTTTTCGAAGGCCCGCGAACTCTTGAGTGCCTTTTCAGGTACATCCCCAGCGATAAAATGCAAGTGATAGCCGGGTTTGGCATTTCCATGATTGAAATTTATGCCCTGACGACAAATCAGCTTCGCGTCTATTGCGGGGGCGGAAACGCGACAGTAGACATTATTCCAGGGGATAGCTATCTTGTTGATGTTGCCTACGACGGTACTACGGCGATATGCTATCTGAATGGGACAGAAGCCGCACGTTTCCCGGTTACGGGATACAAGATCACGGATTTATTCAGGACCGGCAGCAATACATATATCCCCCAAGGCTCGCTCGTATTTTGCCGCCACTACAACTACGCCCTTTCCGCGGAAGAAGTAGCCGCACACTACAACAACGGCGATCCTGCAGGGTATGTGGTACCGTTAGCCGATAAATATCGTTGGGAAGCCTCTGAATCTAACATTGGAAATATCAGGTTCTATCCTAATAATGAAGGGTCCGGTGTTACCTCTTATTTAGAGGATAATGCTAATGGTTTCACGGGTCGATACGCACATATAATTTGGGGATCGTCAGGTTTATTGTCGGTATACAGCTATCAATTCATGGGGCATCCGGTCGGATGTGTTGTTGAAGCTAAATTCAAGTATCGTAGTAATGCTCCCGTACGCGTTCTGGCAGACAATAGTAGTCTTCCTATCAATATGGAGGATGCGGCTGACGCCACGATTGTATATCGCACAACAGGAACTAATATCTCTGGTTTTAGTGTAACTGTACCAAATGCCGATGCAAATTCATGGGTCGAAATTCAACCTGTGTCGTTACGAACGCTCGGCTGCATCGCCGAGTATTTGCCGCAGAACCTTGTGGGACAATGGCATGAGAAACCGTTTGAGCTCACGGGTATAACTACCTATACATGGACCGGAAAACCCGATGCTGTTTACTATCGGGAGCTTTTATTGGGAAGATTTATTCAAACGAGAGCGGTCGTGATGATTAAAGGTTCTGTGTCCGATTATCAAAGCGGAGAACCTTTTGTATATGTAGGGAATAGGCCGGCGATGATCCCTGCGCAAAATGGGAGTTTTACGCTCAAGGTCATCAACAACCGGGACAATATCAACCGTATCTATTATTATGGCGGGACTGTGGGATCTGATCGACGGTTGACGATTACCATAAATAGTGTCGAGCTGATTCCCGATGTCGCCTTGTCCTGGCTCGACAGCGCCAAGCAACTCCCGCTGAACGACGAGTACTTACCGCCGCTTTTGCAAAGCGACGGAGGATATGACCTGACTGCGTCCGGAACGCCGCAGATAATCATCAAATAAACCGAAAACAATGAACAACTACGCAAAACTGATCGACGGGCGTCTGAAGTACGCCCCTACAACAATCAGGACCGCCGACGGGCTGGTCTGCAACCCGCGTCCGGACAAACTGATCCCGCTTGGATACAAAGAGGTGATCTTCGACGAGCAACCTGAACCATCCGATCCGCCGAAGCATTACCGGGAGGTCTACACAGAGGAAGATGACCGCATTCGGGTCGGCTGGGAGGAGTACGCGCCCGAACCGGAGCTGATGGCGAATCCCGAACAACTCCGAGAGGCCGCCTACCGCGCCGAGGCGGACCAATACCTGATGGCCTACGAGGGCTATCTGGCCGAGGGCAAGATACTCGAAGCCGACGAGCAGAAGGCACTCTATCTTGCCAAGAAGGCCGAGATCAGGGAGCGGTTCCCGGATAAGTAACCTGTCGGTCGAGCTCTCAAAATACCGCAAATATATGAAAAGACTTATCAATAAACTCGTCGGATGGCTCAACGCCATTGCCAAGGACAAATACCAGCACTTCGCAGTCGGGGCGGTCATCGCCTCCGCGGCGTTGATCGTGGCCGTGCCGTTGGGCGCCTGGTGGCGGTGGCTGCCTTTGATTGTGTCGATGATCGCCGTCCTGACGGCCGCCGTTGTCAAGGAGCGCAAGATCGACCCGAAAGCCGACATGCAGGACATTCTATGGACGCTCGCAGGAGGAGGTATGGTGTGGCTGGCAATCTTGGCTGCTATTATTTTTGGATAAATATACCCCAAGTTACTACAATTATAAATAGAGATAGGGGGTAATCCAAATTTAAGGGACGTTTAAGCATGTTTTAAACGTCCCTTAAATTTTGCTTTTTTTGTCGATATTTCAAGATCGGAGGTTGAAATCCGATTATTTCAAAGTGGAATTTTCGAAATGCCGATTATATTCTTCTTCCAGAACGAGTGGAAGAGTGAGAAGGTCAATTTCCTGATCGGCGGACGCCTGGACAAGCACAACCTGATGCGCCGCGTGGTCTTCTCGCCGCGCGCCAACGTGCGCTACAGTCCGATCCCGCAGGTCGGGCTCCGGCTAAGCTACTCGAGCGGCTTCCGGGCCCCGCAGGCCTACAACGAGGATCTGCACATCGACGCGCTCGACAACAAGATGGTCCTCATCCGTCTCTCGCCCGACCTGCGGCCCGAGTACTCCCACAGCCTGAGCGCCTCGGTCGATCTCTACCGCACGTTCGGCCGCGTGCAGACCAACCTGCTCATCGAGGGATTCTACACGATGCTCGACGACGTCTTCACGCTCGAGAAGGTCGGCGAGGACAGCCAGGGCAACGTCATCAAGGAGCGGCGCAACGCCTCGGGGGCCACCGTTGCCGGCATCGGTGCGGAGTTCAAGGCCGGCATTCCCGGACGTTTCGAACTGCAGGCCGGCTACACCTTCCAGCGCAGCCGCTACGACGAGCCCTTCCGCTGGTCGGACGACGTGGCGCCGCAGCGCCGTATGTTCCGCTCGCCCGACCACTACGGCTACCTGACGGCCGACTGGTACCCGCTGCGCGACCTGACCGCCACGCTGTTCGGCACCTTCACGGGCCGTATGCTCGTACAGCACAATGCCGGGGTCATCGAGCGCGATGCCGAGACGCTGACTCCCGCCTTTTGGGACATGGGCTTCCGTCTGGCCTATTCGTTCCGACTTACGGCCCAGCTGCGCCTCGAACTGAATGCCGGCGTGAAGAATCTTTTCGACAGCTTCCAGCGCGACCTCGATTACGGTCAGGCGAAGGATTCGGCCTACATCTACGGACCTTCGCTGCCGAGGACCTATTTCGTGGGTGTGAAATTCGCGCTTTGAGAAGAACGGCAGAGCAATTCGGGGCTGCGGGTTTTGCCCGCAGCCCCGGTGTTTTTGTGAACGCCGCTACTGGAGCAGCGAGTGGGCTGCCAGGAAGTCGAAGAAGGCCTGGCGGTATCCCTCCGAAATCGGGATGTACTCCTTGCCGAAGACGATGCGGTTGCGTTCGATCGTGCGGATCTTCGACGGCTGGACGATGTACGAGCGGTGGACGCGGATGAAGCGGTCGGCGGGGAGTTGCTCCTCGAGTGTCTTGAGGCTGGTGAGCGAAAGGACGGGGTGCGGCTCCTCGTCGGTATGGATCTTCACGTAGTCCTTGAGCCCCTCGATGTAGAGGATCCGGTCGAAATCGATCTGCCGCAGGCGGTACTCGGTCCGGACGAAGATGCTCCTCGGCGCGGCTGCGGGTGCCGGCTGCGGTGCCGTGTCGGCTGCCTGGGCCCGGTCCTGCATCTCGAACCACGCGAGAGCCTTTTGGGAGGCGGCCAGGAAATCGGCGTAGCTGATCGGCTTGAGCAGGTAGTCCAGGGCATTGACCCGGAACCCCTCGACGGCATAGCGGTCGAAGGCCGTCGTGAAGATCACGCGGGTAGCCGGCGGCAGCATCCGCGTGAGGTCCATGCCGTTCAGTTCGGGCATCTGGATGTCGCAGTAAAGCAGCTCCACCGGATGTTCGTGCAGCGATTCGAAGGCTGCCGTCCCGCTTCCGAACGAGCCTTCGAACTGCAGAAACGGCGTCCGCCGGACGTAGGACTCCATCAGTTCCACGGCCAGCGGTTCGTCGTCGATGACGGCACAGCGCAACTTCCTGTTCATTTTTCCTTAAGTTTGATGCACAGCAGGGCCTGATAGTCGGCCTCGCCCGAGAGTCCGTATTCGAAGGTATGACGTTCCGGATAGATCATCCGGAGCCGTTTGGCCAGGTTCTGAAGTCCGATTCCCGAGCCGCTGCGGTCCGATTCGGCCTTCGGGAAGTAGCTGTTTTTGATCTTGCAGATCAACTGGTCGCCGATCTCGTGGATGTCGATGGTGATGTACGACGGCTTTTCGTTGCTCACGCCGTGCTTGAAGGCGTTTTCCACGAGCGAGATGAAGAGCAGCGGCGCCACGGGCGTCTGCGACGGTTCGTCGGGCAGTGAGACGAAAACCCGGACGTGGCGCGGCAGGCGGATGCGCATCAGCTCGATGTAGTCGCGCAGGAAGTCGATCTCGGCGCTCAGGGGTACGGTCGGACGGCTGCTGTCGTAGAGCACGTAGCGTAGCATTCGGCTCAGGTCGTGGACCGCCTGCTGGGCCCGTGAGGTGTCGATCTGTATGAGCGAGTAGATGTTGTTGAGCGTGTTGAACAGGAAATGCGGGTTCAGCTGGCTCTTGAGGTTCTGCAGTTCGGCTTCGGTGCGGCTGTGTTCGAGTTGCTGCCGGGCCTTTTCGGTCTTGTACCAGCTCCCCGTCATCCGGATGGCCACGCTTACGGCCACGACGAGCAGGTAGAGGATGGCGTTGCCGGCGAAGAAACGCATGGCATGCTGCCACGGGTGTTCTGGCATGCGCAGGCCGGCCAGGTCGGGTGGTGGCAGGATGAAGCGGAAGAACAGGTGCAGCAGGGCGATCACGACGGCGATCAGCACCAGGTTGCAGCCCAGGAACCGACCCGGATGGCGTGTGAAGAGATGCCGTTCGATGAGCCGGAAATAGTTCGTGTAGAAGACCACCATGAACGAGAGGGTCACCAGCAGAAAGCGCACGTACTCCGGACCCTGCATCAGCGGGCGGTTCGGGGCCGTGACGAAGAGCGGGATGCCCAGGATTACGGCCCATGCCGTGATGTGGACCAGATACCCCGTATATTTCGATCTCAGGATGTTCATCTTACCGCAAAGTTACGTAATTGTTGCGACTATTCATAACGGATCGCCTCGATCGGATCGAGCATGGCGGCTTTCTGTGCCGGGTACCATCCGAAGAAGACGCCCGTGAGGGTACAGACTGCGAACGAGAGGAAGACGCTCCACGGTTGGATGTAGATCGGGAAGGCGGCGACGTGATTGACGACGAGGGCCGCGCCGATCCCCAGCAATACGCCGATCAGGCCACCCGTCACGCTGATGAGGATCGACTCGATGAGGAACTGTGCCAGAATGTCGCGCCCCTTGGCGCCGATCGACATGCGCAGTCCGATCTCGCGGGTGCGCTCGGTGACCGACACGTACATGATGTTCATGATGCCGATGCCGCCCACGAGCAGCGAGATGCCCGCCACGGCGGCCAGCAGTACGGTCATCATGTCGGTCGTCGAGGTCATCATCGACGAGAGTTCCTGCTGCGAGCGGATCGAGAAGTCGTCCTCGTCGCTCTCCTTCAGACGGTGGTTCGTGCGCAGGATCTCCGTGATCTCGTCGATCGCCCGGTCGGTATAGCCTTCGGTCAGCGCCGAACAGACGATCTCCTGCAGGTGAGTGATGGCCAGGATCCGCTTCTGCACCGTGGTGTAGGGGGCGATGATCAGGTCGTCCTGGTCCATGCCCATGCTGTTGTAGCCCTTGCTTTCGAGCAGCCCCACGATGCGGAAGGGAATCGTGCCGAAGCGGATCACCTTCCCGACGGGAGAGCTCCCGTCGGTGAAGAGCTCGTCGGCGACCGTTTGGCCGATGAGACAGACCTTCGCGGCGGTGCGTATATCCTGTTCGGAGAAGGTGTCTCCTTCGGCCACCTTGTAGCGCCGGATCTCCAGATAGTCGGTGTTCACGCCGTAGATCGTCGTCGGGGTGTTGTTGGCCCCGTAGATGGCCTGTCCCGAACTGTTCACCATCGGCGAGACGTGGTTCACGTAGCGCGTCTCGTTGCTGATGTCCTCCAGATCTTGCAGCTTGAGCGACTCCATGTCGTCGGCGTCGAGGCGGACGCCGCCCTGCATGTCGCCGCCCGGGCGGATCATGATCATGTTCGATCCCATCTCGCTGATTTCGGCCTGGATGCTCCGTTTCGAGCCTTGCCCGATGGCGAGCATCGTGATGACCGACGCCACGCCGATGATGATGCCGAGCATCGTCAGGAATCCGCGCAGCTTGTTGTTGCTCAGTGCCTTGACGGCAATTTTGAAAAGATTCGCGAAGTTCATGGATCAATCGTCGGTTTTGGGCAGCCGGGCAAGTGCCTCGGCTGCGCTCAGAATGTGGTCGTTGCGGACGTCGTCCGTGATGCGCCCGTCGCGGAGCGTGATGTTGCGGCTGCTGTAGCGTGCGATCTCCGGATTGTGGGTCACGAAGATGATCGTGCGCCCCGCGGCGTGGAGTTGTTGAAAGAGCACCAGCACCTCGAAACTCGTGCGGGTGTCGAGGTTTCCCGTCGCCTCGTCGGCCAGGATCACCGCCGGGTCGTTCACCAGGGCGCGGGCGATGGCCACGCGCTGCATCTGTCCTCCCGACATCTGGTTGCTCTTGTGAAGTAACCTGTCGCCCAGACCGACAGCGCGAAGTGCCTCCACGGCCCGGCGGTAACGTTCCGATGCCGTGCAGGAGGAGTTGTACATGAGCGGCAGTTCGACATTCTCGATCGCCGTGGTCTTGGGCAACAGGTTGTAGTTTTGAAAGACGAATCCGATCTTGCGGTTGCGCAGCGTCGCACGCTGGTTCTTGTCCATCGTGCGGACGGCCACGCCGTCGAGGTAGTATTCGCCCGAGGTCGGTGTATCGAGGCAGCCGAGCGTGTTCAGCAGGGTTGATTTCCCCGATCCGGAGGTTCCCATGATGGTGACGAACTCTCCTTCGCGGATCGTGAACGAAACGCCGCGCAGGGCGTGTACCGTCTCGTCGCCGACTTGAAAATCCCGCCGGATCTCTTCCAGCCTGATGACCTCTTTGTTCATGATTCCTTGGTTTTTAGTGTGTGGCTGTCCCTGCAGCACCCTCCGGACCGTCGGACCGGAGGCTTTGCTGCGGCTATTTCTTTTTCTTGTCGCCTCCCGGAGGCGAGGGCATGAAGGGGCTGCGTTCGGCAGCTGCCGCTGCGGGGGCGGCAACTGCCGCCGTCAGGTCCGCGACGACCTGCTCGCCGTCCGCGAGTCCGTCGATGATCTCGGTCAGTTCGCCGCTTGCCGCACCCGTTGTGACGTAACGCGGGGTCAGCGTATCGCCGCTCTTGACCCAGAGTTCGCGCTTGCCCGATTCCGAGCCTCTTTCGGCTGCTACGGTCACACCCAATTCGGCAAGCAGTTCGGCGTCGGGGACGAAGCGGAGAGCCTTGGTCGGCACGGCCAGTGCGTTCTCCTTCTCGAGCGTATAGATCGTGACATTGGCCGTCAGACCCGGTTTGAGCTTCAGATCGGGGTTGTAGGCCGAGATCACTACCTCGTAGGTTACAACGCTCGATTCGGTCGTCGCCTCGAGGCGTACCTGCTGTACGGTGCCCTCGAACGTGTCATCGGGGTAGGCATCGACCGTGAACTCCACACGTTGTCCGTCCTGAACCTGGCCGATGTCTGCCTCGTCCACATCGGCCACAACCTGCATCTGCGTCAGGTCCTGCGCAATGGTGAAGAGGGTCGGGGTTTCGAAGCTGGCCGCCACGGTCTGGCCCTCCTCCACGGCCCGGCTGATGACCACGCCGTCGATGGGCGAGGTGATGGTCGCGTAGTCCAGGTTTCGCCTCACCTTGACGATGGCCGCCTGGGCCTGTTCGTAGGCGTTGCGCGACTTTTCGTACTGGTAGAAGGCCTCGTCGTATTCGGCATCGCTGACCAGCTCCTTTTCGTGGAGGGTCCGGGTCCGCGCGTAGTTCTTCGTCTGGTATTCGTATTCGGTCTTGCTGCTGGCCAGCTCAGCTTCCGATTGTTCCAGTTCGGCCTGGAGCGTCACCTTGTCCATCTCGGCGATCAGCTGTCCGGCGTGCACCACGTCGTTGTAGTCCACGTAGAGCTTGTCGATGATGCCCGACACCTGCGTACCGACATCCACCTCCGTGACCGGCTCCACCGTACCGGTGGCCATGACCGAGTTCCGGATCGTGATGCGGCTCGTCGTGGCCGTCTCGAGCGTGATCCCGTCCCGCTTCGGCGTGTGCAGCAGCAGCCATGCCCCGCCAACCACCACCACGGCCACCGCCGTGATAAGCGCCTTTTTCCGTTTCATCGTCTATTGCGTTTTTTAATAATTGGCTTCCGTTTCGCGACCCTGATAGATGTTCAGCAACTCGATGTTCAGCAGGGCCATGTATTTGGCCTGCAGCACCTCCTGACGGGCCGCCGTCAGTTCGTTCTGGGCCGTGATCACCTCGACGGTGTTTTTCATGCCCACGGCGAACTGTTCGCTCGTAAGTTCGTAACTCTGTTGTGCGTAGCTCTCCTTCTCGGCTGCGGCGACATATTGCGACTGGGCCGATACGGCATCGAGATAGGCCCCCTCGACCTCCTCGAGCAGCGTCTTCTTCAGATCGAGCCACGTGAGGCGGCTGTTCTCGGCGGCCAGCCGGGCCTTGTTCACCGCCGTGCGGTTCTTGCGGTTCGAGAAGATCGGGATGCTCAGCGTCAGCCCCACGTTCTCGTTGAAGCGGTTCCAGATCTGCGAGCCGCTTTCGTAGCTGCCGCCCGACATGTGGCCGGTTCCGATCCCGGCCGTGAGCGAGAGCGACGGCAGGAATCCTGACTTCGCCTCGCGGATCTCCAGCTCGGCCGCTTCGACCGAGAGTTCGCCGCGGGCGATCTCCGGCATGGCCCCGAGGGCCGTTTCATAGACCTCGGTCTTCTCCGGGAGCTGCGTCAGGAACGCCTGCTCTCCGACCGTGGGGGCCACCAGTTCGATCTGGTCCGTGATGTCGAGTTCGAGCAGTTGCTTAAGCCGGAGTTTGTAGTTGTCGAGCGACGAGAGGGCAACGACGACCTGGTAGCGGTCGCTTGCATACTGGCTCTCGAACTGGGCGAAATCGACCTTGCTGATCGACCCGGCATGCCACATCTGCTCGGCGCGGTCGCGCTGGGCCTTCGATGCTTCGGCCGTACTGCGGTTCACCGTGACCGATTCCATGGCATAGAGGCACTGCATGTAGGCTTCGACGATAGCAATGCGGATGTCGTTAGCGGTCTCCTCGACCGAAAGTTCGTCGATGCGGTTTTGTACCTGCTGCCGCTTGACTGCCGTGCGGAGTTTTCCGCCGTTGTAGAGCGTCATGCCGGCCTCGACGCCGTAGGTGCCCGTGTAGCTGTTGCGGTCGGTGGCCTGAGACGAAGGGTAGTTTGTGTACCCTTGCGAGGTCGATGCGGTCAGTGAGGGGAAGAGCGCCGCCTGCGCCTCCTTCGTGTCTTCGACTCCAGAGCGCATTTCGTTGCGACTCTGTTGCAGCTGGATGTTGTTCTCCAGTGCATAGTCGAGACATTCGCGGAGTGTCCAGACTCTCGGCGCCTCCTGCGCTGCGGCCATCTGCCAGCCCAGCAGGGCGATGAATCCGATGAGCAGTTTGCGTTTCATTTCGTTCGTTTTTGACGCAAAGCTACCCACTCCCGCGTGCACGTCCAATTGAAATAGACCAGCAGGGCGATTGTATCGACGAACGGGGTGATTTTCCGGATCGAATTTCGGGAGGACTGCCGGTCTTTTGCCGTTGCGGCCCGCGGCTGCATTACCCGGAGGAAGCCAGGATGAAAAAATGCGGACCGGCTGTTGGCCGGTCCGCATCCTTGTTTCTGTTGTGGAGAGAGGTTACGGCTGGCTTGGGCAAGCTGATTCTGGCTGTCAAGAAACGCTATGGATTTATCATATTTTCCGTATTTTTATAAATGCGACCTCGGCCTTGATCTCGGACGGCAATAGACCTTTTTTCAAAAAAATCGCATTTGTCGTATAGTTTTTCGGGCTGTTGTCTGTCTAATAGGTAAACGAAGTGAAGATGAACACAAAAGAACAACGATTCTCCAAACTGGTCAAGGAGCATGAACAGACCATATACGCTGTCTGCCATATGTTTTCCCGTGATGCCGATGATGTGGACGATTTGCATCAGGAGATTCTTCTACGGCTATGGCAGGGATACGACGGTTTTGAGGGTCGTAGCGATATAAAAACCTGGATCTACCGCGTGGCGCTGAACTACTGTATCAACTTCAGCAACAAGCGTAAACGCGAGAAGACAAAACAAACGGAAACGAGGACGCCGGAATCCTCTGACAGCGACCTCGAAAAACGAATGCAGATCAAACAGCTCTATCTGCGAATCAATAAGTTGGGACTTGTCGATCGAAGCGTCATCTTGTTGTGGCTCGAAGGCCTGAGCTATGAGGAGATAGGCGAGATCCTAGGTATCTCGGTCAAGAATGTCTCCTTCAAGTTGGTGCGCATCAAGGAGCGACTCAAAAAAGACTAACGCCTAAAAAGAAAGTATGAATATGGAACGCAACCCAGGACAAGAACTTGAAGCACTGAGAGCCGATTACAACGCACTCAAAGCACAGATGAAGCAACAGGAGCGTTTGAACGAACGTTTTTTCAAAGCAGCACGTCTTCGTCCGGCGCAAGCCGTGAGCAAGGGGATTCGGAATCGCATGATACTCGATGTATTGACCTTGCCCACAATTTGGATTATCTGTATCACTACCCACTGGCCGCCACTGTTCGGTGTGTTGGTATCGCTGTGGACGTTGATCGATCTCGTTGCCACAATCTGGATCAACCGCAAATTGGGCATGGACCATCTGCTTGATGGCGATACGCGTACAGTCACTTACGCTATAACCTCCTATCGTCGCTTTTACCGCCGTGCCTTGGCCGTCAGTATCATTCCCTGCATCGCGATGATCTCATATATCTTTATCGAGCTTCTCGCCCGCATCGATAACTCGGCCAACCGCAACCTAATCATCGCAATCGGTATTGCATACACACTCATTGCGGTCATTATTACATTGTGGCAATATCGTCGCCACGCTAAAGCCTGCGATGATCTGCTCAACGAGTTCGAAGAGTAGCGCACATCGTGCAGAACCGGGTGGGACAAAATAAACTTTAGGAGAGGGAGGGGTGAACGTACAAACAGCTAAACGGTTAGACGTGTGACCAAAACAAAATAAGGATGTTACTCATCGTAACATCCTTACCATCTGGCGGAGAGAAGGGGATTCGAACCCCTGAAACCCTTTTGGGGTTTACTCGCTTTCCAGGCGGGCCAGTTCAACCACTCCTGCATCTCTCCCGATTGCGGGGACAAAAGTAATAATTATTTTCTTAAGTTGCCGCATGTCGTTGGTGAAAAGTGCGCTTTTTTGTCCCTGCGGCGTGTGTAAATCCCCCAAGTTTCGTATCTTTGGACAATAACCCGAATAACCGGACGCAAACCATGAAGAAAATCCTGCTTTCGGCGGTGCTCGCTTCGGCGGCATTTGTCGTGTCGGCCCAGGAGCTGACGGAAAAAGACCTGAACGAGATTCGCAGTTCGTTTGTCAGGGACCCGCAGACCATCGCGCTGCAGAACATCCTCACCAACGAGGCGAACCTCAAGAAGCTGGCCCTGAACCGCGCACTGCAGGGCCGTACGGACCACTATTTCAAATACCGCGTAGCAGTGAAGGGCATCACCGATCAGAAACAGTCGGGGCGCTGCTGGATGTTCACCTCGATGAACGTGCTGCGACCTGCGGTGATCGAACGCCTCGGTGTGGCCGATTTCGACTTCTCGCACAACTTCTGCTATTTCTGGGACCTCTTCGAGAAGAGCAACCTTTTTCTGGAGAATGTCCTTGCGACGGCCGACAGGCCGATGACCGACCGCGACGTGGAGTTCTTCTTCAAGTCGCCTGTGGATGACGGCGGTGTGTGGAACCTCTTCTACAACGTGGCCGGGAAGTACGGCGTGGTGCCCCGCGAGGTCATGCCCGAGACGGCCCATTCGAACAACACGTCGCAGATGCGCACGGTGCTCAAGGAACTGTTGCGCCGCGGCGGTTGCGAATTGCGCGATCTGGCGGCAGGGGGTGTCGGAGCCGACCGGTTGGCCGAGGCCAAGCGCGGGATTCTGAAGGAGGTCTATCGTGTGTTGGCACTCTGCCTCGGAGAACCGCCCACGGAGTTCGAGTGGCGTTACGAGACCACCTCGGGCGAGGTCCGCACGCTGCGTACCACGCCGCTCGAGTTCTACCGCAGTTGCATCCCGGACGATTACGATCCCCGCTCCTATGTGATGATCATGAACGACCCGACGCGCGAGTACTACAAGGTCTACGAGATCAGCAATTATCGCAATACGGTCGAAGGTATCAACTGGATCTATCTCAACCTGCCGAACGACGTGATCAAGCGGGCGGCCATCGCTTCGATCAAGGCCGGCGAGGCGATGTATGCTTCGTGCGACGTCAAGCAGTACGATTCGGCCTCGGGTGTTTGCGATCCCGCTATGTACGACTACGCCTCGCTTTTCGGCGTGCGCCTCGACATGGACAAGAAGACCCGGATCCTGACGCGTCAGAGCGGTTCGGCACATGCCATGGCCCTCATCGCCGTAGATACCGACGAGAACGACGTACCGCTCAAGTGGCAGTTCGAGAACAGTTGGGGCCCCGATGCCGGCCACAAGGGATACATGACCTTCACCGATGCGTGGTTCGACGAGTACATGTTCCGGATCGTGATCAATCGCCGCTACCTGGACGAGCGTTCCCGGAAGGCGGCCGACAGCCGTCCGGAGCAGCTTCCGGCCTGGGATTACATGTTCTGATTCCGATTTCGACATCCGAAGCGGACCGGCAGGAAGTGCCGGTCCGCTTTTGTTTGGATGCCGGTCGGGCAGGGTGGGGTGGATTCGCGGCCGTTTTGCGTTCCGTATCTCCTCCAGAGTGACGCGATATCGGCTTATTGCCTGTTGCCCGGTCAGAGGTTGTTGGTCGGACCGTTTAGGACCGACCGGGGAATGCCGTATGTCTGGAACTCTATGCGGCGGCGTGCTGTGCGGCCTGTCGTCTCCGCCCTAGACGGAAAGAGGGCAGACCGTCGTCGGGTCTGCCCTCTTCGTTGTTCTGCTCCTCCGCGATTAGAGGAACCTCTCGAAGTCGGCCGGCGCTGCCTCGGACCGGACTACCGGAGCATTCCGGACCTCGTCCGGAATCGTGGTCTTCGTATAGACGCTCACCTCGGCGGTCGAGGTTTCGCTGGTGGTCGTCAGCTTGTCGCCGTTCACCTCATAGGTGTAGTTCGAACCCCAGTTTACACCGTCGTTGTAACGGCCCGTGAGCAGGTTTTCCGTTGCATTGTAGTTACCCGTGAAGCAGACAAATGCCGATGTCTGGTACTTCTGGAAAAGGTTGAACGTTCCGTCTGATTTCAGCTCCATGTAGATATCGAAATCGGTCGGCGTCTCTCCGTTCCAGGTGGTCAGGTGCCATTCGCCCACAACGCTCGGGGCGACCGTCGGACCGTCGTCTTCCGAGCATCCGACAAAGAATACGAGCAGCGTGGCTGCGAGCAGGTGATAAATATACTTTTTCATTGATCGTTTATGCGCTATAGTTTGTTATAACCAACCGCCATTCTCGGCGCCCGTTTCGCGGGCGATGATGGCGAACTCCTTGGAGATCTCGATACCTCCCATGATCGTCTCCGAACCCGGGCGCGTGCCGCCACCGACGGCGCTCACCTTGATGCGGGCGACTCCCGGCTTCGTGCACTTGATCATCAGCTGGCCGTTGTACATCTTCGGAGCCGAGGTGATCCCGAGCTTGTCCATGTCCTCTTTCGACATTTCGACATCCAGATAGGTCAGGTCCTGGGCCGAGCCGCCAAAGTGCTTGGTCAGGGTGATGAGCTCGAGTTTGTTGGTCGAAACCTTCAGGCACGGCGTACCCTCGATCTGCATGAGCAGCTGGTAGGCGTCCGTGAGACCCGTACCCATCTTGCCGCGGTAGTCCTCCAGGGTGATCTTGGCTCCCGTGGACTTGGTCCCCTCGAAACGCGAGTCGATCTCGTTTACAGCCGTCAGGAGCATCGAAATGAACTCGTCACGCGTGTAGTGCTTTCCCTTGCTCAAGGCGTAGGAGAGACCCAGCGCCGCAACACCCGACATGTGGGGGCAGGCCATCGACGTTCCCTGCATGTAGCCATAGTCCGAACCGGTCAGCTCCGAGCAGGTGGTCGAGAGGATACCGGCGCGTTCGCCGCCCGAGAAGCCGACGGTCTCACCGCCGGGAGCTGCAATGTTGCAACCCTGGCCGTAGCAGGTGTAGTAGGCCGGCAGGCAGTCGGGGCCGACCGACGTTACCGAGATGCACTTGCTGTATCCGCCCGGGAAGTTCGAGATGTTCTTCGACTCGTTTCCGGCCGAGTAGATGGCCAGACCGCCGTCCAGGGCTGCACAGTTGTTCTGTGCCATGAAGTAGAGCAGAGCCTCGATCTCCAGCGGCGAGTTCTCTTCGTATTGACGGTCGGAGGTGAAGTTGGCCGAGGTACCGTACGAGCACTGGAGAATCGATGCTCCGTGGTCGGCTGCATACTTGATGGCCCGGCTGATAACCTCGTCCGACGGGTTGGACACACCCGAGAATACCTGGCACGACATCAGGCGTACGCCGTCGCCGTTGCCCGTACCGCCGGCCACGCCGGCCACGCCGATACCGTTGTTGTTCACGGCGGCGACGGTTCCGGCCACGTGCGTGCCATGGCTCGAGTCTCCGTCTATCTGACCGTTGGGCAGTTTCTCCAGCTTGTCCCACGTAATCGGACCGTCATCGGCAAAGTTGTAGCCGTGGATGTCCTGATAGCCGTACTCCTCGCTGGGCTCGGGGTTGGTCCACATGTTGGCCGCCAGGTCGGGGTGCGTGTACTTCACGCCCTCGTCCACGATAGCCACGATGACCTGGTTGTTGCCGCCCGTGAGTTTCCATGCATCGGCCACATTGATGTCGGCTCCTGCAACGGCCTCGGTTGCGATGGCCTGGTCGGCATTGTTGATGTAGTGCCACTGCCAGAAGAGGTTCGGGTCGTTGAAGTCCGACGTCACCACACCGCGGGTCTGGCCGTGGGGGGCATCCTGGAACGGATAGACCTTGCCGTCATACGTTTTCTTGCGCTCCAGACTGAACTGGATCTTCGAAATCTCGGCTACTCCGGCCAGCATGCGTGCGGCTTCGTCGAGATCCTGCTCCTTGTCGAACTCGAGGATATACCACTTGTGAAGTCCGGCCTCACGGGTGCGTGCCTCCTTCTTGCCTACGGGGAAAACGCGCTCGATCGAGGTAACGTGGATGGCTGCGAGAATCTCGTCCAGCGATTCGATACCCGAGCGGGTCATTGCCGAGCGGGTTGCCGCATAGCGGCTTGCTGCCTGCTCGAGTGCGGGGATCGCCTCGTCGTTGAATTTTGCAATCAGCTTGCCTTTGAATGCGTTTTCGGAGCTGTTGCATATTTTGGCCTCGGCAATCGTTGCGGCCTGGTCCACTGCATCGGGCGACTCCTGGAACGGGTCGGAGGTGCAGGCTGCAAGCATCAAGGTTGCGAGAATCAGAAATTTCTTGGTGTTCTGCATATTTGTTTTCATTGTATGGTCGGCATATCTTTTTCGGAGGAAGGGGAGAGATCGGCTTTATGCCGAAACGCCGGTCTCTCCCTCCGTTTTTTTCTGCTTGCGGCCGTTACTTGGCGCGAACTGCCGTCTTGACCAGACCGTTGCCCGCAGCTGCAGTCTGGGCGATACCCCGGACTACGGAGGTCTTCACCTGAGCCTTCTTCAGCGACGGTGCCGGTGCCGGCATCGGATCCGAAGCGAGGTTTACGGGCAGGGCCGGCAGAATCGTTTCGAGGTGGCCCGGAGTTCCGCTGAACTGCGGCAGTTCAACGAAGTTGCCCGGCTTGAAGCCTTCGAGCAGCGATCTCCGGATCTCGGCCATGCGCTGTACGGCAGCTCCCGGGATGCCTCCCATATCCTTACTCTCGTCCACAAGCATCATGTCATACATCAGCGAAACAATGGTGCTCGTCGTACCCGTGAAGAAGAAGGTGAAATTGATTCCCTGCTGCTGTTGGAAGATCGGTGACGGAACGCAGTAGAGGTATCCGTCTGCAACGGCACCCATAAACATGCACTGTCCGAAATAAACACCGGCAAGGTCATCGGGAGCAAATCCCAGAACCGTCTCTTTGTTGTTGTAGATACCTGCGGTCAGTGTTTGGTCTGTCATCAGTTCCAGAGCACCAACATAGCCTTTGTAGTAGTTCTGGTTGGGCATGTAAATGCCGACAAGCTCACCGCCCGACTCGAACTTAATACCCGAGAGGCCCGTGATGCCTACGGCCTTCATGCCCAGTCCTGCCGAGGCTTCCTCATGCTCGCGCATCGTCACCTGTCCGATCTTGTGGCGGACGAGGTTCTCCTGCTGCGAGGCATCGATGGCGTAGTAGTTCCACTTCGTGGAGATCAGCTCCTCGAAGGTCGGCTGCTCGTCTTCGGACAGGAAGTCGGCATATGTGAAGGTCTCCAGACCCGGGTTGAACGTACCCGTCGTGCGGTAGGTCTCTTCCAGAATCTTGGTGATGTATCCGTTGTTGGCGCGCAGCAGCAGGGTGTACTCACTGTTGCCGTTCAGACCCGTGAGCATGAAGCTCAGACCTCCGTTGTTGAGCGACTCGATCTCTTCGCTGGTGAAGGCCTTGCCCTGCGAATTGAGCAGTTCGTTCTTGTCCACGCCCTTGATTTTGTCGGAGCGGAACAGTCCGTAGGTTACCGACTCGATCTCTTCACCGTAGGCGTAGAACTTGGCCGAATTGTCCGGCGTGATGCCCTGGCCGGCAAACTCGTTCGTAGCCTCGAGCCCCATGGTGAGGATCACCGGCTTCTCGTCGTCCTTGGCGACGTAGCCGAACGCGACGAAGGCATAGGTGCGCATCGTACCCTCCTCGTCATAGACGCATCCTACAAGCGTGTATTTGCCCGTCTTCAGATTTTCGATGCGGATGGTGCTCGATTCGGTGATCTCCCCGTCGAACGTATCCGGATTCTCCTTGTTGGCATCCATGTCCTGAGCCTTCAGGTTGGCCTGGCCATCGTCCATGGCTCCCTCGAAGATCGCATACTTCATCGTACGGGCGTCGGCAGCCATCGTGGCGCTGACTTCAACTACGCCATCGACCGGCTCGCTCTTCGAAAGCGTTACCGTGTAGTCGGGAACCACGACACCCGGCAGCAGGATGCGGAGCATGCCCGCACGGTTGCCGTAGTAGAATGCGCCGGAAGCGCTCGAGAACTCGAGCATGACGCTCTGTACGGGGAAGGTGATGACGCCGTCTACCAGCGTGCCGTACTGGCCGGTGGACTCATCCATCGAGAAGTTCTCGGCCACGTTCGACGCGATGCGGATTTCGCCGTCGGACGAGTTGAGCGTCAGACCGGTAGACTGGTAGGGAATGTAGACCTTCTGGGGATCGCGCGCATCGACGATCGTATAGACGTCGCGACCTTCGAAGGCTACCGATGCACCGCCGGCCAGGGCCGTAATCAGGTCATTGCCGTATACCTTCATGCGGTAGTAGCCCGGAATGTCCGTACGCTGGTAGATCTCCATCTCGATTTCCGGATAGGGGTTGAAGCCGGAGGTGTTGAGCGAGTAGAGGTTGCTGATGACCTCATCGCGCCATTTGCCCTTGGTGGCCGAACCGTCCTCGCTGGTCACCAGCTCCCAGCCGGCGCGGATTACCGAGAACGAGAGTCCGGTGTCCTTCGGACCGTAGAGCGAGATGTAGTGCGGATCCTCGATGCGGATGTCGCACGTGTAGGTCGTACCCTCGACAGCCTTGTCGAACGTCACCTTGAACTCGGTTTCCGATTCGCCGGGGCCGAACACGATCGGGTCGATCTCGAAGATACCGTCCTCGCTCGTCGTGATGACGACGGGGACCGTGATGGCCTCGGTGAGCTTCGTACGGCGCACCTTGTAGGTGACTTCCGCCTTTTCCGAGGGATCGACCTCGACCTCCGTCGGGGAGGTCTGGGTCGGGAAATAGACGCCGTAGTTGTCCGGGTCCTCTTCGGATCCGGGCGTGTAGGTCGGGTCGTCCGAACATCCGGCGAGTGCGAAGGTCGCCAGCAATGCCCAAATGATATATTTGAATGTCTTCACAGTAATCTGTTTTAGATGTTATTTAATCGATGTTCCGGTCCATTATCCCTTCCACGGCTCGATGAGGCCCGACGGATCGGGATTGTTCTGGGTGGCGATGATCGGGTTGTTCTGCGTTTCGCCGCGCGTGATGACGATGTTCCAGTAGGGAGCGCGTCCCTCGACGTTCAGACGATACGAAGCCGGAGCATTGGTACCTACATAACCGCGCTTGCTCGACATGTTCAGACGCTTCATGTCGTACATGACGATACCCTCGCCCCAGAACTCGATGCGCTTCTGAAGCATGAGCTCATTGACGAAGCTCTCGAGCGTCGAGGACTTGGCCGTGCAGTCGTATACGGCGCCGTTCATCATGCGGTAGTTGGTCATGAACTCGTTGAGCAGTTTGATGCCTCCCGGCAGGTCTCCGCCCTGTGCCGTAGCCTCGGCCTCGATGAAGTACATCTCCTCGACGCGCATGCAGCAGTGGTCGGCGGCTCCGCCCACCTTGTAGTCCTTGTAGTTACCCTGAGCCGGGCGGAACTTGATGTTGGCGTAGTCGGCAAGGCCCTGAGCGAAATAGGTCTCGCTGTCCTCGCGGCAGCTCTTGTAGGCATACGAGCTGCGGTCCGGATCCAGCCATGAGTGGCGGCGGAAGTCGCGCGTGTCGATGCTGTTGTAGAGGTTGCGGTTGATGCCGCGGCCTGCGTGATAGGGAGCCCAGTCGTTCTCGCAGCTCATGTGCACCGTGTAGCAGAAGAGGTTCGAAACGCTCTCGCTCGGGAGGGCCAGAGCCCAGATCCAGGCGTTGTTCGAGTTGGCGTTGTTGAAACCGTTGGTCGGGTCCTCCCACTGCTCCTGCGTCAGCGGCGTGCAGGCGCTTGCGGTGATGGCCTTGCGGGCATATTCGGCAGCCTTCTTGTAGGCTTCAGCATCGTTCTTTGCCGTACCGCGCTCCAGGTAGGCACGGGCCTTCATACCGTAGATGAGCGGCAGGCTGATGGTGTACTTGTCCGACGGCGTGAAGGTCGAGAGCAGCTCCTCGGCCGTGTCAAGGTCGGGGAAGATGATCGTGTCGTAGATGTCGTCCACCTTGGCGCGGGGGTTGTTCTTGGCCTCGGCTTCGGTTGTCGAGGGCAGGACGATGGGCACGCCGAGTCCCAGCAGGTTGTCTGCCTTGGTTACCGTATTCTCCTTGAACTCGTACAGGCGTACCAGATCGAAGTAGAACATGGCCCGGTAGGCGTAGGCAAAGCCCAGGTAGGAACGCTCCGTGGCATCGAGAGCCGAGAGATCCGATGCGTCGATCAGGTTGATCACGTTGTTGGCCATCATGATCCACGTGTAGTAGTTGTCCCAGGTGAGGGCACCTACGGCGTAATCCGAACCGAGAGCGTCGTTCGTACCCCACTGTGCGAACCAGTCGTAACCGATGTTGCCCGTCACGATCATGTCGCCGGTCATTGATTCCGTAGCGATGTGGATGGCCGGGAGCGAGAAGTCCCAGGCCGCGCCACTCTGTGCATAACCCGTCGAACCTGCCTGTACGAGGGCGGCCGGGATACCGCGGACCTGCGTCTCGAGGGTCACCTGATCCTCCGTGGCAACATCCGTGGGCGTGGCTTCCTTGATGCAGCTGTTGAGCAGCAAAGTCATTGCAACTGCCGCAGCCGATATTTTCAGTATGTTTTTCATTGCGTAATTTCCGGTTTAAGCGTTAGAACTGAATGTTGATGCCGCCCGAAATCGTACGAACCGGCGAATAGGTTGCCTGAGACGTAGCTCCCGAGTAGGAGTATCGGGGATCGAATCCTTGACGCTTGGACCAATAGTAGACGTTCTCGCAGGCGAGGTAGATACGCACCCGATCGACACCGAATTTCTGGGTGATTTTCGAGGGCAGCGTATATCCGAAGTTGATGTTCTGCAGGTTGAGGTAGCTGGCGTCCATCAGGAAGCGGTCCGACTGTGCGTTCTGGTTCTGGTCCTCATACTGCAGACGCGGAATGTTCGAGGTCGAGTTCTCGGGAGTCCAGGCGTTCAGGATGTCCTTGTGCCAGTTCATACCCGTCGATTTGTTGGCCGGCGAGTACATGGCAGCTGCATATCCCGAGTCGTAGGCCAGACCGCCGATCTGATAGGTGAAGGCCACGCTCAGGTCGAAGCCGTAGAAGTTCAGCGACGTGCCGAAACCGCCGTAGAGATCCGGAATAGGATCGCCGCAGAGGTAGTCGGTAGCCTTGGCGAACTCGGTGGTCGTCACACGGCGTCCCGTGAGGTTGCCCTCCGAGTCGGTCTCGTCCATGTACCACATCGACTTACCCTCGTCCGAAACGCCTGCATATTTTTTCATGTAGAAGGTGTACATCGGCAGGCCCTCGCCGTAGAAGGTCGTGCCGCTGACGTACCCCTCGTACCCCTCGACCACCTTGTTGCGACGCTCGGCCGGGAGCATCGTGATGCGGTTGCGCAGGTGGGTCATGTTGAGGTTGATGTCCCACTGCAGCTTCTCGCGGCGGATCGGGGTGTAGTTGAGTTCGATTTCAATACCGCTGTTGTGCATGTCACCCACGTTGGCGTAGTACGACGAGTAACCCATCGAGGGAGGTACGGGGAACGAGAGCAGCATGTCGGTCGTCTTGCGGAGGAAGTACTCGACGCCTCCGGAGATCTTGCCCTGCAGCAGGCTGAACTCGACGCCGGCGTTGAAGTTGGTGTTGGTCTCCCAGGTGATGTCCTCGGCACCCTTGGCGTTGAATACCGTCGAAACCTCGCCGTTGGCGTTCTCGATCGTGTAAGTGTTTGTGTAGCGGAAGTTACCGATGTTGTCGTTACCCTGCGAACCGATCGAAGCCTTCAGTTTGAGGTTGTCGAGCCAGCTCTGGGTATTGGCCATGAAGTCCTCGCGCGAGATGATCCATGCGCCGCCGAGCGACCAGAAGTTACCCCAGCGGTGGTCGGGGTGGAAGCGCGACGAAGCGTCGCGGCGGAACGAGGCAGAGAAGAAGTATTTGTTTGCGTAGTCGTACATTACGCGGGCAAAGTAACCCTCGTTGTTGTACTCCGTACGGTAGGACGATGCACCCTGCTTGTCGATGATGGCTCCTGCCAATTCGTCGTTCTCCCCGGTGAGCATGTGGCTCTTGCTGGCCGAGAGTGCATAGGTGTTCGCATTGTAGTATTCGTGTCCGATCATCACATTGACGTTGTGCTGGCCGATCTGCTTCGTGTAGTTCAGAATCTGCTGCGAGTTGAACTCCAGCTGGCGCGAGTGGCCTTTCGAAAGCAGACCTTCCTCACTGGCGAACTGTCCGAAGTAGGGGTTTTTGATAATTGTCGAGCGAGTTTCGTCGAGCGTGACACCGGCGTTGAAGGTGAACTTGAAGTCCTTGAGGAACGTGATGTCGAAATAGGCCGTTCCATTGAATGCATTGCCTTCGGAGGATTGCGTGTTGAGACGCGACTCCGAGAGTGCGTTGCTGTTGGTGAAGATCGAGCGCTCCATGCCGGCGTTCTGACCGTAGTCGTAGAGCTTGATGCCGTCTTCGTTGTAGAGGATGTTGCCGTTTCCGTCACGGATGTAGAGCGGATAGATCGGGCCGATGGTCGTCGTGTAGGCAAAGACGTTGCCCGAGCTGCCGCTCGAACCGTCGTCGTCGATCTGATTGTAGTGGAAGCGGGCGTAGGTGGCATTGGCTCCCATCTTGAGCCAGTCTTTTGCCTGGTAGTCGAGTTTCAGACGGGTCGTAAAGCGATCCATGTCCGAATTGTAGGCGATACCTTCGTTGTTGAGGTATCCGAACGATGCATAGACCGAAGTTTTGTCACCCGATCCGGCTATGCTGATGTTGTACTCCTGACGCAGCGACGTGCGGAATGCAGCGTCGGTCCAGTCGTCGGGGCGCACGTAATATTCCTTTCCTTCGTATACGAGGCGGCGTCCGAGCGTTGCCTGCGGATTGACTTTGCCGTTAATGCCGATGAACTCCTGTCCTTCGGGAACGGTGTAGACCATGTAGCCAAGACCTCCGTCGTTTGCAGAGCCGATGAGGTTCTGATTGGCTTTCATGTGAGCTTCCATGACGCTCATGCCCGAGTCGAGATAGTAGCTCTTCAGGGCATTGTAGTGCGTCTCATAGAATTGTGCGGGGTTGGTGATGTATTCGTAGTCCTTGACGGCGCGCGAGTTTACTCCCCATTTGGCATCGACCGTGATGATGGCGTCCTTCGACTTGGCCTTCTTGGTCGTGATCATCACGACGCCGTTGGCACCGCGGGCACCGTAAAGTGCATTCGAGGCGGCGTCCTTGAGCACGGTCATCGACTCGATGTCGTTCGGGTTGAGGTTGTTCAGGTCTCCCGAGTAGGGCATGCCGTCCACGATCCACAGCGGGCTGTTGCCTGCGTTGAGCGAACTGAAACCGCGGATGCGGATGTCGGGGGCAGCACCGGGCTGGCCCGACGAGTTCGTCAGCTGCACACCGGCGACCTTACCGGCCAGCGCCTGGGCAACGTTCGACTGTTGCGATTTGGCGATGTCGTCCGATTTGATCACGGTAGCCGATCCGGTAAAGGCCTCTTTCTTGGCCGTACCGAATGCGACGACGATGACGTCGTCGATGGACTGGGTGTCCTCCTTGAGGGTGATGTCGATTCTGGATTTGCCGGCTACAGCGATCTGCTGCGGTTGATAGCCGATGAAAGAGACGAGGAGAGTGGCATCCGAGGGAGCCGTGATAGAGTAGCTGCCATCAGCGTTCGAGGTCGTACCCGTGGTCGATCCTTCGACCAGGATGGTGGCACCTGCAACCGGATTTCCGGTGTGGTCCTTGACCGTTCCGGTTACCTGGAGCTGCTGCGCAAAGGCCGAGAGGCAGGCGCCCAGCATAACCGTTAGTGTAATGAGGAGTTTTCTTACCATAAAAAATTTGAGTTTTACACGAATATGTGTGCCGGGGATCGGTCGGTGGCGGTCGGCCCTCGGGTGAGTGGGCCAAAATCCCCCGTTTCGGGCCCGGTATTACGCCCTGTTACCGGGCCCGATTCAGAGGATTCGGTGGCCGTCAGCCTACCGATTCAGCGATTAATAGTCTTCGTCCGTGAGGTCGTTCGTTTTGGTCCCCGAGTACTTCGTAGCGGGGCCTTCCCACTCGAGAAGCACTTCGGTGCCCGATCCGGAAGTTCCCCAGTTTGTCTTTACCCGGTCGGTCATCGAGAAGGTCACCTTCCAGGTCTTGTCTTCGTTTTGGATCACGGTTGCTTTTGCTCCTTCGGGACAATAGCCCATGACGCTTCCGAACATGGAGTAGTTTTCCGAGTAGGAGGTGTATTGGAGATTGGAGTTCTGGTATTCGAATGCCCAGTGCAGATCCTCTTTCATAGCGGTCAGGTCGATGTTCTCCTGGCCGATGTACTCGGCCGGAATCATGAACAGCGGAACAACCGTTCGGCTCTCGATATTGTCACTTGCAGAGATGTCCTCGGTTACGAAGTAGAACCAGTATGCATCGACAATGGCACCTCCGTACTGCGGATCCCCACCACGCAGCGAGTATTCTTTCTCACGACGGAGCTCGAGACGGATCAGCGCTTTCTCCTTCGTGACGGTCCCACTCGAGTAGGTAAGCGTGATGCGCGGTTTGAACGGCTTCACGGGGGTCATGTCCGTCTCTTCCGTTACAGTGGTCAGGTAACCCGACCATTCGCACTCCACCTTTGGTCCTTCGGGATATGACATTTCGATCTTCAGGTAGGTCTTGTCTCCTTCCTGTTTTGCAGTGATCGTGCCGGTCACACCTTCACCGATTTTGGCATTGTCCCAAGTTTGGTAAAGCGTATAGTCAAACAGGCGAATTTGTGCCGCAGGCTGACCCAATACCAATTGGGAAAGATCTATCGTGCCCTCCTTGAGCTGTGAATCCGTCATACTGACCGAAACTGCGTAGTTTCCCTTCATGAGGTCGGCAGGAGCTTCGGCGTCCACCATGCCGAACGTCACGATGTTGGAAGACCCCTTCTTGTAGTTGAACACCTTGGTAAGAGCGGCCTCTTCGGGCGTCTCGTCCTTGGTCACCTTGATGTAGTTCTGACTCTCGAATCCGAACGTGAAGGCTCCCGAGTAGGCGGCGCGCAGGTGGTTGTCACCCTCTTCCGCGTCGATTGCGAGGGTCAGTACGTCGTTCTTGACTTCGATGGTCAGCGAACCCGTCGTGTTCTCGGTATTCTGGAAGGCTCCGTACTTGACCGAAACCTGTGCAGGATCCACCGTTGCGAGATCGAACGTTGTCTCCGTAGCCTCGGCTGCCAGTGTTACCGTCAGCCCGTTCAGCCCGTCCTGCGGTTCCGTGACATCGGCCTCGTTGTAGAAGTAATAGGTCGTGGCACCGGTCGCTGCGTTGGTCCACTTCAATACGCTGCCGATCGTGAGGGCCTCACCATTAAGCTCGTACTGGTTGTTCAACTCGGGGAGTTTTGCCTCGGAGCAGGTGTTTTCATAACGAGCCAACAGCGTTTTGCCCGATTCCATCTCTACCTCGACATAGAGGTTCAGACGCGACGTTTCGCTGAGGTAGTCGGCCGAGAGCTTGACCGATTTCACATCCTTCATCGTAGCCTCCTTTACCGAAATGTCCTTGTAGGAGATTTCGAACGTGTCGGATTCCGTATTGACCGTTCCTTTCGGGTTGCGGACCATGACACGGAGGTAGTCGTTGGCTTCGCTCATGCCGTCCATGTCGGCAATGCCTGCCGTCGGGGAGAGGTAGAACGTGTAGAGATCGGTGTCCTCGACCTCGAAGATGGCCGACTTGATGTCGATGGGGGTGCCTCCGTCGTATTCGATCTGGTCTACCAGTTGAACCGGCGGGGGGGTAGGTCCGCCCTTGTCATCGTCGTCGGAGCAGGAAGCAAGGCTTCCGGCTGCGAACAAAACTGCCCATGTCAAGACGCGTAGTCTCGACCAATAGCTCGTTTTCATAGGTCTAAAATTTATTGATGAGAAAAGAGCGCGGGTGCGGGTGTGCACCCGCGCTCTTTTGGTGAATATCCGTAAGGCTTTACTGGAACTTTACCTGTCCGAACGGCTCCATCGGAAGGGGCTGCAGACCTTTAAGTTCGCTGGCAGTCGGGATTCTGTTCTTCGTCTGCTGCGAAACGGTCGAGGTCTTCTCGGCGCGCGTCGAGCCGAACTCCTTGCCCGAAGAGACTACCGGAGTATCCGTAGTGCCGAGTACGACCGGACCGGTCCACGTACCCGTGATGCTGTGGTGCAGAACATCTTCGCCGTCGATGATGAAGGTGAAGTAGTTATCGCCGCCTTCAGCCTTTTCGATCGTCACGGTGCCGGTATAGAGGCTGGCATATCCCTTCATCGAAGGAATGTTCAGCGGGCCGTCCTCTACGAATACCGGATCCTTCATGTGGGAGGGATATCCGTTACCGATTGCGTTGCCGATGAACAACCAACGGGTACCGATGTGATCGACCTCCTGAGCTCCGCGGAGGCAGACACCGGGCCACATCTGTGCCGGATAGCGGTTCGGCGAGATATTGTAGGTTCCCGGGGTGATCTTGTCGTCGTCGCCCGGATTTACGAGCAGGTCGAGACGGATGATGTCACCCTCGACGAGTTTGCCGGGATCGTTGTAGGCCGGATCCGGAACATAGGTACCCGTGGCCATACCGAGCTCAATGAACTGGTAACCGCAGGGCTCCGGAGCGGGCGGAACGAAGGAGGTAATGTCGTTGATGTCACGGTAACCCAGGCCACCGATGTAGATCTGCGTCTGCGGGAAGCAGCGGGCCGGTTCATTTGCAGCAGTCAGGTAGCTCAGATCGAGCTCCAGGTCCTCGGTCAGCGTCGAGGATCCATCGTCCTCCTTGTCGTCCGACGAGTCCGTAAGCGTTACGGAACCTTCGTAGGAGCCGGTGACCTTGTAGCCGGTAACCGTTTCGAGGTCGTAGTCGATCTTGTATTTTCCGGCGTCGGCCTCTGCGATGGTGATCGTACCGTCCGTGCAGTAGCCGTACAGACCGCTGTCCGATACGCCGTCATCATAGAAGACGTAAGTTCCGATCGGAAGTACCATACCCATGATCTCAAGCTCATTGGGGCTCATCCACGTCCCCTTCTTGTAGGTCGTGCTGACCTCGTAAGTTCCCGGCTCAAGTCTCATCTCCTTTTTCGGATCGGCCCATTTCGTGCAGAAGATGCCGAGCGAAACCTGGTAGTAGGGGGTAACTCTGTTTTCGCGGTTCTCGTCATCGATCGTGATGAGCGTAAGACCACCGCCCGTACCGAACAGGTCACCCATATAGGTGCCTTCGGCGTATGCTGCCTTGTGCTCGACATCCTCCATGAGCTGTGTGAGCTTGGGCAACTTCGTACCGTTGCCGATGCGCAGGTCGCCTTCAAACGTGACGGCATGGTCCACACCTTCATTATCTATGAAGGTGGTCGAAATTTTGGTGGTATTGCCCTCGCGCGAGATGGTTACGTCGCTCGATACGTGCATCGTCGTGTAGGCCGAGCCATCGAAGTAGACAACGAAGCTGTTGGTGTCGAAATACGTGTGATCACCGAATTTGTTGCTCTCGGTGAAGGTGCCCGAGGGATAGGTCTTCCACTCGTCGCCGCTGTCGAGATAGCAGTCGAGGATCATGGCATATCCGGGCTCTTTGAGGGCGATGTTCGTGCCCTGGGTTACGAAATCCACATTGGCGACACCGAGGAGATAGTTGTTCGTTCCCGAAGTGGTCTGGCCTCTCCAGTATCCGAACATCGGCTTGTCCATCTTGAGAGCATCGCCCTGCTCGGCCTCGCTCTTGTGGAAGATGCACAGCCCGTTGTATTCGGCCTTCAGCGTTTCGCCGGAGATCATGGCGGCATCGAGCGACAGCTTGACCGTCGTCTGCGAGGTCAGCAACAACGAGAGAGCGCTGCCCTGGACGTTGGCGGCAGTCTCGGAGGAAATCTTTACGTTCTTGTAAACAAGCGAGTTGTCCTTCCCTGTCAGGTCGATATCACCCGTGGGCGTGTTTGTCGCGATCAGGATGTAGTCGTCAGCCAGAAGCATGGCGTCGAGGTCGATCAGGCCTTCGGTCGGGGAGATGTAGAACGTGTAGATGCCGCTTGCATCGTCTTTCGTATAGACTACCGAACCGATCGGGGTAGTCTCGTTGTTGTACGAGAACTCGTTCTCGAGGGCGGTCTTTTTCGGACCTCCTCCATCGTCGTCAGACGAGCACGACGTCAATGAGTGGCTGCAGATTCCCATGACGGAGAACAGCATGCACAGTGAATAGAGTTTTTTCATAAAGTAAAGGATTTGGAGCGGCCGGTAAGGCCGGGGTTTTCTGGGGTTTTGCGCCGTATCGGGTGGACGAACGGCGTCGTTGTTTTCTCCTGGCACCTCGGAGAAAAGTCTCGCTTTTTTGGTGAAAAAAAAGAAGCGTGGAACTGCAATATCTGATATTCGGGAAGATGAATACAGCCTGAAATGAAAAAAAGAGCTAAACAAGTGCAAATATAATATCTAATATTCAATACTTTATGTGGTATCAATTTCGGGGACGACATTTTAATTTGTCTTAATCCGTTGCAAGTTTCTTCGGGATATATGGGAACATTTACGGGAATTTATTATACCTTTGTCGCATAACCGGAAAAGCAACGCCGATGAAAGTTACCGTCTATCTAAAAAAGTGTTCCCCAGACACCTCGAACATCTGCTTCCGGGTACGGGAGAAGAGTGTGGACATAAAAGTGGTCTCTCCCCTTGAGGTACAGGACAGGTATTGGGATTCTGATACCCTCAGCTACAGGCGCACAACGGCTGTTCCTGCCGCCGAGCAGAAACGCCTGCCCGGACAGATTGCCTCCATCATCGAGCGGGCGGAGAAGACCTTTTCGGACAAGGCGGACGGCAGGTGGATGAGGCAGGTCATCGAGGATGTGCTGTACCCGGCCCGCGCCTTCGAACGGAACCACCCGAACCTGCTCGCCCGCGTCCACGAGTATCTGGAAAAGTTCGACGGGGCGGAAAGGACCAAGGAACATATCATACGCTTCGAGCGCAGGATGTCGCGCTACCATGACTACCGGCGGGAGATACTGGGTGAGACGGACTTCACCCTCTTCGTGGAGACCGTCACACTGGAGCAGATGAACGATTTCAGGGATTATGTCGTGAACGAGTACAGGCTGCGGCAGGAACATCCCGACTTCTATGCTCCCCGCATGCTCATCAACCACAGGCCGAGGCCGCTTTCCGGCACGACCGTCATCAACACCATGAACCTGTTCTGCACCTTCCTGCACTGGT